>Ga0193738_1000005_pt1 | contig 199429 bp, 163 predicted proteins | sample L2a1metaG_FD_144927 | JGI IMG/M metagenome (GOLD analysis project Ga0193738, IMG submission 144927) | Soil microbial communities from a riparian zone of the East river system, Colorado, United States - L2a1 | ecosystem: Environmental > Terrestrial > Soil > Riparian zone | place: USA: East... | reverse complement strand
ATTCCATGATCAAAGAGACTTTAGTGGTGGTAAGATGAATTGGCCGGTTAAATTAATCATTTTAAAAGAATAAGGCCATGCTCACTTTTAAAGCTGTTTTTATACACAAGTACAATATTTACCGGGGCAAAAAGTTTAGATTAGGTAGCTCTTGCCAGGCCAGCTGTTTTAATCTTATAACTTAAAACATGTGTGTATGAAAACGACGACTTTTGGCAACCATCTTCACCCCGCACTTGAGCAACTCCACAGAAATACTAGTTTATGGGTCGGCCATTTGAATTCAGGCCCGATAGATCATCTTGCAGGACAAACTTTTCAATGTCCCGAAGAAGGTTCGCTTAGTAAGATACAGGTTTATTCAATCGCTGTTTCTCATCCGGGTAAGTTGATCCTCACTTTACATGAATTCGACAAACAAAGAAAAAACTGGGGACAGATTCTTTCATCTGCTGAAATAGTAGTTGATGAAAATGATACAGAGAACTGGATACAATTTCCGCTGCAAACCGTGCACGTACATAAGGATAATATGTATGGGTTTAGACTTAAAAGTCCTGACACCCTGGTAGCAATCGGTGAGGCAGCATGGTCAAGCAAAAATCCATTCACTTATGGTGAAGAATGGAATACAAATAATATTGAGAACAAAGATCATTATTATCGTTATTTCAGTCTTGCATTTAAAGTGGAACTAAGAGCTTAGGATAAATAAAATAAAAAGGCGACATGTTCATGTCGCCTTGAATAAAATTGTTTGTGTAGTTAATTACGGATAACTCTCATACCTGGCCCACCGTTATTCTGCATCATTTCCTGCATCAGTTTTTCTCTTTCTTTTGCAAACTCTTCTGCAGTTACTTTTTTTCCTTTTGACGGTTCTTTGATCTTTGCTACATCAATCTTTGGAGAAATTTCAATTGCTTTAAAGCTATTTCTCCCATTATTCACATCGATCTCCAAAATAGTTCCCGGTAACTGTCCCTGGTATGTATCAGGTCCAAATGAACCGGGTATCTCATTGGTAAACCAGGCAACAATATTCATTGTATCCATCACTTTTTCTCTTTTTGCTTCGCCATTATCCATTGACATCCGGAAATTCTCCTGCATTCGCTGTGTTGTTGCTTTCATACAATTATGACCAAGGATCACCTTTGTCTCGCCGGCAACTTTCCAGCTCATTTTTTTTATACTATCTGCTATAATATAACTTTTACCACCCAGCTCCTTTTGATCTACTTTTTTACTTTCAGTTATGTTGTGGAAAGCAATATCATCACTTCCCGGCACACGAATATCCATTTTCATTCCGCCACCGGCATCGCCAAAAGTCATATCATCACCCTGACCATCATCCTCAACGGGCTGCCATAAGCTTTTACCATCTGTAAAAAATAGTTCGAACTTATCTTTTCTTTCTTTTGGGATCATATTTTGAAAAGCAGGATTATCATCATTGATCCTAATCTGTAATTGCATTGTTCTTTCGTACACGATCTTACCTTCTTTTACTTGTGCAAGAGTGGGAATGGCTATTAGCATAGCTGAAGCAATCAATAAGCGTTTCATAAATAAATTAAAGTTTTGGCAAAGCTAATTCTGACATTGCCGGGTACAAGTTAAGCTACCTTGGTTTAACGTTAATAAAGGTTAAGAGCTTTTTTAACCCCATTATCTAATGGCTAAATTTGTATTTCAAATGAAAAGGCCGGGAAATATATCTGCGAGTAATCCTAAATTCCGTTCGCACAATGAATGGCAGCTGTTATTAATGGCTATTCCCATTCTCATTATTGCCGGTTTCCAGGTTTTCTGGCTTCGGGAAAATTATATCAAAGAAAAAAAGAACCTTGAATTTAGAAGCAATGTTGTTTTTAAGGAAAGTGTAAGAAGGCTCCAGGGAAAAAAATTGAACCTTGATAGAATGATGAAGGATTCAACTGGTAAAGTCAAGATCGCATTTATGAGTGATGACCCTTCAGTTGGATTTGACGGGCATCCTGAAGAACAACTTACCAATGTATTGAATGATGTTACTATTCATGTGAATGATTCAATAAGAAGTACGACAGTTGATGTTGACAAAAGACCTAATGTCATAATAAAAGAACAAAGACTTCCAAAAGATTCTTCGCTGCGCTTCACACCCAGGAAAGGGAATATGGTTATTTCAATGAGTGAAAGCTTTTCAAGAGATACCATTGACAAAGATTTTATGTTTGAACGTAAAGGACCGCCGGGTGAGATCATTAGATTTCTTTATAGTGTAGATTCCCTGCAAGATTCCCTGCATGTTAGAGAAGTTGATTCTGCCTGTCGTGTTGCTTTCAAAAAAGAAGGATTAAATGTTCCAATTTCTATTTCAAGAAATGCAGGTCCTTTACAAAGAGAAAGAGCCGGTCCCCCGGAAGACATGAGAATACCAAACAAGATCACGATCGGTTTTGCACATCCGGTTACTTATGAGTTGACCCTTGGTAATTCATTCGGCTATTTGATCAAAAAGCTTATTTCGCCAATTTTGTTTTCCTTGTTTCTTGTAGGAGTTACTGTTTTTTCATTTGGATTACTTTATCGAAACCTTCAACGACAGCGAAAGCTTACTGAAATAAAGAATGAATTCATCAGCAACATCACTCACGAACTTAAAACACCGATCGCTACAGTTGGAGTGGCTATAGAAGCGTTAAGAAATTTTAATGCGATCAACGATCCGCAACGAACCAAGGAATATTTAGATATCTCGCAAAATGAATTACAACGTCTTTCGTTACTTGTAGATAAAGTACTGAAGCTTTCGATGTTTGAGAAAAAAGAAATTGAACTGAAATATGAATTGCTTGATCTGAAAGGCGTGGTGGACGAAGTAGTTTCCTCAATGCGTTTGCAAATTGAAAAACATCATGCGACTGTTTCTATAAATACGGAAGGCGATATCCATTTGCAAGCAGACAGGTTGCATTTACTCAGCGTAGTTTTTAATTTACTTGACAATGCATTAAAATATGGTAATGGTAATACTGCCATAAAATTTGAATTGAAGGAAAAGGAAAATGAGATTGAGTTGTCTGTTGCAGATAACGGGATCGGTATTTCACAAGAATATAAAGACAAAGTGTTTGAAAAATTTTTCCGGGTGCCTCTTGGCAATACTCATAATACAAAAGGATATGGACTGGGGTTAAGCTATGTGTCACATGTTGTTAAAAGACACAAAGGAAAAATAGAAGTGGAAAGTCAACCCGGCCTGGGTTCTAAATTTATTATTACTTTGCCTAAAGTAGTTTAACTATTCACAAAAGACATGAGCAAAACAAAAGTTTTATACGTAGAGGATGAATTGTTTCTTGGCAAGATCGTAAAAGAAAGTCTTGAAAGCCGCGGCTTTGAAGTGATAATGGAAAGCGATGGGGCAAAGGCGACAAGTGCATTTAAAAAATCAGAACCAGATATCTGTGTGTTGGATGTAATGCTTCCGAATAAAGATGGTTTTACTATTGCAGATGAAATAAGAGAACAGAATGAAGAAGTGCCCATTATTTTTCTTACAGCAAAAACACAAACCGAAGATGTAGTAAAAGGATTTTCACTCGGAGGCAATGACTATATCCGCAAGCCTTTTAGCATGGAAGAGTTGATCGTAAGAATTCAAAATGCTCTTCGCAATAAAACAGAAGCGCCTAAAAAAATTACCGGCGATAGCGTAACGATGGGCAAATACACTTTTCAACTCAACCGCCAGGTATTAAATGACGGTAAAGAAGACCGCAAGCTTTCGTACCGGGAAAGCGAACTTTTGAAAGTACTATATGAGAATCGTGACAAGATCATTGATCGAAAAGACATTCTTAATCTTCTTTGGGGCAATGATAATTTCTTCAACAGTCGTAATCTTGATGTGTACATCACTAAACTTCGTGGTTATTTAAAAGAAGATCCTTCATTGGAGATCATTACAATTAAAGGAATTGGTTATAGGTTTGTAGTAACCTGATCTGCTCTTGGTCATTCATTCTAATTCTGTTCTCAATAATGTATCTTTCCTGAAACATTATAAAATGAGATTTTTTTCCTGGTTAGGCACTATTCTGATCATTCTCCTGATCATTGCTGCAATTACCGCTCCTGGTGATCAAAAATTCAGTGATTTTATAAACAAAGAGAAAGGCGGTGATACTATGAGCTGTAGGCCTATCATTGCTAAAAGCACAGAAATTAAACTGCTGATAAGAATTGCATCAATAAAATATGTCAATTACTGCGTACCAGGATCACCTATGGAATTAGCGGGTAAAACCGGTAATAAAAGAACGCTAACCTATACGATCCCAAAAATAACAAGCAAAGAAACCTATCTTGGACTTTTTGGTTTTTTTTGGAAATTATGATTTAGCAACTATATAGCAATACCCGCTTGATATTTTATCAAAAGAAAGCATCATTTAAAATGAAATGAAAATGTTGAAATTTTTAATTCTATTAGTTTTTCCTTTTCAACTACTCTCACAATCTTTTTCTAAGGAAGAAATTTCACGTTGGGAAAAACAGGCAAAGAATGTCAATATCATAAGAGACAACTGGGGCATACCGCATATTTATGGGAAAACAGACGCTGATGCGGTCTTTGGATTGATGTATGCACAATGTGAAGATGATTTTAAAAGAGTGGAGATGAATTATATTGAAAAGCTCGGGAGAATGGCGGAAGTAAAAGGAATGTCATCATTATTTGATGACCTGTTTATAAGGATGATCATTGATTCTACCGATGCAGTAAAAGATTATAACAATGCGCCAGCATGGTTAAAAAAACTGTGTAACGCCTTTGCAGATGGCATTAATTACTACTTACACAAGAACACTAATACTCAACCCGCCTTATTAAATCGTTTCAAACCATGGTATCCCTTACTATGGACAGATGGAAGTATAGGTGCGATAAGTACTGGTGGTGTTACAGCAAATGAATTTATAGAATTGTATGGAAATGGGCCTCTTCCTGTTTCTTTAAAAGATAAAGAAGAAGAAATATTAACCGGTTCAAATGGTTTTGCCTTTTCACCAAAGATCACTGAATCAGGGAATGCAATTCTTTATATCAATCCTCATGTCACTTTTTATTTCCGTCCTGAAGTGCACATGGTAAGCGAAGAGGGGCTGAATGCTTATGGAGCTGTTACATGGGGACAATTTTTCGTTTATCAGGGATTCAATGCGCATTGCGGTTGGATGCATACATCAAGTGCTGTAGACGCTGCAGATATTTACCTGGAAAAATTTACAAACAAAAATGGGAATTTGTTTTATGAATATGACGGGAAACAATTGGCCGTGAAAGAAAAGAAGATTGTTTTACAAGTAAGGCGTTCCATTGACACTAATGAAAAAATGGACTTTACTGTGTTATATACACATCATGGGCCCATTATGTCCAGAAGGCGCTTCGCAGCAACAAAGACTACTCAATGGGTAAGCGTTAAAGCCGACAACAGGATCATGAATGGCCTAATACAATGCTGGCAAAGAACGAAAGCAAGAAGCTTTAGCGATTTTAAGAAGACACTAGACCTCAAAGGAAATATTTCAAACAATACTGTTTATGCAGATGCCGAAGGAAACATTGCTTACTGGCATGGCAATCGTATTCCTAAAAGAGATACAAAATATGATTGGAGTAACGCTGTTGACGGAAGTATATCTGCAACGGAATGGAACGGCTATCACAACATCAATGAAACAGTTCACAGTATAAATCCCACAAACGGCTGGCTGCAAAATTGCAACTCTACACCATTTACAGTTGCTGGAGCTAACAGTCCTAAAAAAGAAAATTATCCAGCTTATATGGCACCTGATGGAGAAAATTTTCGCGGTATTAATGCAGTAAGAGTATTAAGCGAAGAAAATAAATACACGATCGATAAAGTGATCAAAGCAGGATATGATAAAAGACTAGCAGCATTTGAAATTTTAGTTCCTGCATTGATCAGTTCATTTGACAAAAACGTTCATGAAAAAGATACGTTGTATGATAAACTTTATGAAGCAATATCAGTTTTAAAAAAATGGGATTTTCGTTGCGGAGAAAATTCAATTGCTACAACCCTGGCAGTTGAATGGGGACAAAGGATATTACTTTCTATTTTTAGAACAAAAATTGTTGATGATGAAGAAGCTGACCAGGTTGATAAAGCAAAATATTTTGCTGCAAATGCAAAACCAGAAGAACTATTGCAGCCATTATTAGCAACAATAAACGATCTGAAAAATAAATATGGACGCTGGCAAATAGAATGGGGTGAGATCAACCGGTTTCAAAGAATATCATCTGATATAGATAATAAGTTTGATGATAGTAAGCCAAGTATTCCCGTTGGATTAGTTTCTTCTACATGGGGAATGCTTCCTTCTTATACCAGTCGCAGTTTTCCCGGTACAAAAAAAAGATATGGGGTAAATGGCAATAGCTTTATATGTGCCGTTGAATTCGGAAAAAGAATAAAAGCAAGATCCTTACTAGCGGGAGGAGAAAGCGGAAACGAGAATTCAAAACATTTTTTTGACCAGGGATCAATGTATAGCCAGGGCCAGTTCAAAGATGTTTTATTTTATAAAGAAGATGTGATGAAACATGTAGAAAAAATGTACCACCCGGGAGAATAACAAATGGGTAAGTAAATAAAAAGAGTTGCAAAAAAAGCAACTCTTTTTATTAAATCGAACTCAACTGAATTTATTACTTGTTTCTGTTAGAGTAGATTTTTGACCAAAGACATTACCAAAACTCCCCATATTTTTATCTAAAAAGTCTCCACCTCTTTTTTTCAGTTCAGCTTTTTGTTCAGGAGTCATTTTAGTGTAACGATAAACACCATAAGCTGCAGCGGCTAGTATCAAGCCTAATAATTTTTTTTGCATAGTTTTTATTTTAAGGTTTACTTATCTGTATATGTAAACATAAAATATCGTGCCGCAAATGAAATAAATATTGGTGAGACATTAAACGATATTATCAAAGAATTTGGTCCTAAAATAAAGATTATTTATGCCTCAATAATTCGCAGTTTAGCATAATTCAGCATTATTTTTTTTTCTCCGTTTGTTTCAAACTTAATTGTTGCAATAGGATTATGCGCTGCTCCTTCTTTTTTCATCACTTCACCAAAACCAAATTTCTGATGTTCTACTTTTTGTCCAACTTGTAAATTAGACATATCGCTTGCTTTAAAATCTGCAGAAGGAACATGCTCAATAACCTTTTGGATATTTGTTTTAGGCACTAAATAAGAAGGTGTTTCTTTTTTTGTTGAAGTCCGGTTGTCAGATGTCCAGTCTTTGCCACTTCCTCCCCATCCTTTCATTCTTTCAAATGCAGTTCCATTGCCATAACCCTGGTTCTTTGCACCACCGCCGGCAAAACTCCTGTCAATAAAATTTTCAGGAAGTTCAGCTATAAAGCGGCTTGATTCATTTTGTACTAAGGAACCAAAACGGTAACGTGTATTTGCATACGTGATAAACAATCTTTTTTTAGCTCTTGTTATTGCTACATAAAATAATCTTCTTTCTTCTTCCAGTTCTTCTCTTGTATTTATGCTAAGTGCATTTGGAAAAAGCATTTCTTCCAAACCAGCAACAAATACAACAGAGAATTCGAGTCCCTTTGCAGCATGTATCGTCATTAGTTTTATGGTATCTGCGTTGGGATCTTTGTTATCTGCATCAGTTAATAAAACAATCTGTTGCAAATAGCTTCCCAGGCTTTTATCCACCACCTCTCCCTCTTCATTATCCGGGCTTTCGATCCACTCTTTTATTGAGTTCAGCAATTCCTGTATGTTCTCATATCGTGCTACACCTTCCGTGCTTTTATCATTAAAAAGTTCCCTTACAAAATTTGTTTGCTTGCCTATATGAAAAGCCACATCATACGCATTTTGCTTTTGCAACATGCTTTGAAAACTCTTTATCATTATTACAAAGCCTTCAATAGCTTCTAACGTGCCGGCCTTGAACCCAAAAGTTTTTGCCTGTTCCAGCACTTCCCACATGCTTATATTATTTTCATTGGCAAAAAGAACAGCTTTATCAATAGTTGTTTTACCAATGCCTCTTGCAGGATAATTGATGATACGTTTCAGCGCTTCTTCATCTCTTGTATTAATAGTAATTCTTAAATAAGCGATATAATCTTTGATCTCTTTACGTTGATAAAAACTAATGCCGCCATAAATAGTGTAAGGAATATTCATGCGACGAAGTGATTCCTCAAATGCCCGGCTTTGTGCATTAGTGCGGTAAAGAATTGCAAAATCCCTGTTGTAAAAATGATTACGAAGCTTTTGTTCCTGGATGGTGTCGGCAATAAATTTTCCTTCTTCGTTATCAGTCATTGTTCTTACAATGCGGATCTTCTCTCCTTCTGCATTTTCTGTCCAAAGATCTTTTGGTATCTGGCTTTTATTATTTTTAATGACCTCGTTGGCTGTATTTAAAATGCTTTGTGTGCTGCGATAATTCTGCTCCAACTTAATCACTTTTACTTCTTCATAATCTTTTTGAAACTGTAAAATATTTTGGATAGTGGCGCCGCGAAAACTATAAATACTTTGCGCATCATCACCTACTACACACACATTTTCATGCATAGCGCCGAGTAATTTTATTATTTCATACTGTGCAGGATTGGTATCCTGGTACTCATCAATTAAAATATACCTGAACTTATGCTGATACTTACTCAGGCTTTCAGGGAATGTTTTTAATAACTCATAAAACTTTAAGAGCAGATCATCAAAATCCATGGCACCGTTCTTAAAACAACGCTTTACATATGCATCATAGATCCGGCTTATGGCCGGGCGATTGCTGCGCATATCCTCCTGTTGAAGATAGTAGTCATTGCAATATTCTACCGGGCCAACCAATGCATTTTTGGCTGAAGAAATACGATTGTAAACAGTGGAAGGCTTATATTGTTTATCATCCAGATCTAATTCATTGATCACGGTTTTCACCACACTCTTTGCATCATCCGTATCATAAATGGTAAAGTTGTTTGGATAGCCCATTTTGGGCGCCTCGGTTCGAAGAATTCTTGCAAATACGGAATGGAATGTTCCGATATATAAATTTCTTGCTTCGTTGTTACCAAGAATATGCTCGACCCGTTCCTTCATCTCCTTTGCAGCCTTATTTGTAAAAGTGAGAGCAAGGATATTAAAAGCATCTATACCATTTGCCATCAGGTGAGTCACCCTGGTCGTAAGTACTTTAGTTTTTCCACTGCCGGCACCCGCCACGATCATCAACGGACCATCAATATGTAATACGGCCTCACGTTGCCTTTCATTCAATCCTTCTAAATAATTTGTCATTTTGTTTTTGTCACCCTGAGCTTTGCGAAGGGCAATCATGGCTGCAAATTACGTCATCATCGCGGCTAAAATATTTGTATTAAAAACTTTTACTAATAAAAAAACCCCGTCTCGCCTTAAGCGAGACGGGGCATCGATATTTTTATTTTTAAGAAGGATCTTTCTTCGTTTCCAATAGTTGGAAAAACTGATCTAATTGCGGAAGGATCACAATTCTTGTCCTCCGGTTTACGGCTTTATTTTCCGCAGAATTGTTCTCCACTATAGGGTGATATTCACTACGACCAGCTGCTGACATTTTCGCCGGATCAAGACCATACTCTTTTTGTAAAATTCTTACCACTGATGTAGCTCTTTTTACACTCAGGTCCCAGTTGTCGATCAATACACCACTGCGATAAGCTACATTATCGGTATGGCCCTCCACCATAAATTCTATGTCCGGTTGATTCTTTAATACAGCAGCTACTTTACCAAGCACTGTTTTTGCCTGGGAGGATATTTCATATTTACCACTTTTGAAAAGCAGCTTATCTGAAATATCAATGTAAACAACCCCTTTATCAACTTTAATATTTATATCCTGATCATCCATGCTACCTACAGCTCCTTTTAGATTCATCACCAATGCGAGGTTCAGTGAATCTTTACGGGCCATAGATGCCTGCAGATCCTGTATATAAAGATCTTTAGCACCAAGATTCTCAAGCGATTTTCTGATGTTGGCTGCCTGCGCAGAGGATACCACAGAAAGGTCTTCCATTTGTTTTAATACAGTGGTGTTAGTTTGTTTCAAAAAATCGATCTGCTTATTTAGGTCAGCAATCTGATTATTAAGATTTGCCTTATCATTTTCCAGGGACGTTTTCTGACGTCCCAGTTCTGCTTTGTCATCATTACATTTTGTAAGATCACCCTGCAGTGCGGTGTGTTGTGTTTGCAGCGTTGCATAATCTGATTGCGATTTTTTAAATTTTTTACTGCTTACACAAGAAAAAAGGAAGAAAGACGATAGCATTATTACTGCTACTAATTTGCGTTTCATGATAAAATTTTTTTGGTGACTGAAGATATTAATTCAAAAGTATTTGGTCAAAACAATTCTATCAATAGTTAAATGTTAAAATTGAGCATTTGATCGATAAAAACATTTTATCCTGCAAGGTCTTCATTCGAAGAAATGCTTTCAATGTAGGCAATGACCTGGTCACGGGATCTATTCATTATTTTTTCCAGTCTTTGTATTAATTCTTCTTCTTTGCCAGGAATATATTCAAGATCACTGTCGGTAAGGTTGATGTCATTCTCTTTCATTCTTTCCTTTACTTTTTCCCATGGGGCCTGTAATTTCAATATGGTTGAATTTTTCATAAAAAAAATTGTATAACTCGAAGTTTTAGAACCAAACCCGGTGCCAACATTGATCTTGTGCGAAAAAATCCATGCTATTTAAGTTCTTATACAGCTTTTATTTTTACAAACTGCATTACTACGATCATCTTCTGTTGCGACGCTCCGTTCAGCTTTCTATTCAATATTGAGCAATTGCATCGCTCCCGATAACTATCGGTCTATTCACCACCTAATGCAAAGAATGTAAAAATCAGACAGGCGTTAACTTTAAATAACCCATTTATCTTGGCATTTTACTTCTTATCATTTTACGCTACGAATTAGTTCGTTTAAAGCTCATTTTTGTTTTAAATCTCAGGCATGCGAAAACCGGCGTTCATACTTATTATATTTCTTATTGCTTCACATATTGGTATAGCACAAACAACAGAACGTGGTAAGATCAGCGGTAAAGTAATAGATGAACAACAAAAGCCAATTGAAGGAGCAACGGCAGAGCTATTACGAGTCAAAGATTCTTCATTGGTCAAAGCTGCGGTCTCAAACAAGTCAGGTATAATTGAATTTGAAAGTATCCGCTTTGGTTCCTATTTCATAAAAACGACTTATATCAATCATGAAATATCTTTTTCATCGATCATTGACCTTTCTTCAACAAATAATTCTATAACAGTAAATGATATAACGCTTAAACCCGCAACAAAAGAGTTGCAAAATGTACAGGTTACAGCTCGCAAACCTTTTATTCAACAAATGACAGACAGAATTGTAGTGAATGTAGAAAACAGTGTGGTCAATGCAGGCAGCTCCGCTTTTGATGTGCTGGAAAGATCGCCAGGGGTTTTGATCGATGGAAACGATAATATAAGTATGCGTGGCAAGGCTGGTGTTAGTATTTGGATCGATGGCAAGCCAAGTCCAATGAGTGGAGCAGATCTTATAAATTATTTGCGCAGCCTGCCTTCAAATGCCATTGACCGAATTGAACTTATTACTAATCCTTCTGCACGATATGATGCAGCTGGTAATGCAGGTATCATTGACATACGGATGAAGAAGGATCAGCGTTTTGGGATCAATGGTTCTTTTGTAGCAGGGTATGGACAAGGAATTTATCCAAAGGCCAACACAGGTATCAACTTTAATTACAGAAACAAAAAAATAAACTTGTTTGGCGGCTACAATTTTAGTTACCGTATGGGCTTGAACCACCTGCTTCTTGATCGTAATTTTTATACGGATGGTGTATTTACTGGCCAGGATCTTAAAGATAATTTTACCAAGATCCCTATTTATCTAAATACGATTCGTTTTGGCGCCGATTTTTATCCCAATAAAAAGACAGTGTATGGTTTTGTTGTAAATAGCAACCTAAACAATATCAAACCTTACAATGATAATAGCTCTGTAGTGATCGGTAGCAATAAACAACCGCTTTACACTTTCAACACACAGACAAAAAACGATAACAAGAATAAGAACATTGCTGTCAATTTTAATTTTAAACATACTTTCGATTCAACGGGTCGTGAGTTGACTGCGGATGTTGATTACGCATATTTCAATACCGATAATTCTTCAAGAGTATCTACTCAGTATCACAATCTTGATGGCACTCCTATGCAGCCAGACTATATATTAGATGGTTTGCAGGATGGGAATTTAAGCCTGGCCACCGCAAAGGTTGATTATGTAAAGCCGCTGAAAAAGAAAGCAAAAATTGAAACCGGGTTTAAAACAAGTTTTGTAACTGCAGATAATGATGCTCATTTCTATGATATGAGCAGCGGCTCACCCGTTGATGATGTGAATAAGACCAATCATTTTTTTTATGATGAAAATATTAATGCTGCGTATTTCATATTCAAAAAGGCCTATAAAAAAATCGATTTTCAAGTTGGTTTGCGTGCGGAAAATACAAACGTAAATACAAGACAGGTGAAAGGTGATATCCGTTGGGATTCTTCATATACTCAGCTTTTTCCAAGTGCCTATTTCAATTATAGCATTAATGAAGATCAGCGAATCGGTGTATCAGTAAGCCGTAGGATCGATCGTCCTAATTATTCACAACTGAATCCTTTTCTTTTCCTGATCGACGTGACTACGTATGCAACTGGTAATCCTTCATTGCTTCCACAGTTCACATGGGCTTATGAATTGAACTATACAATTAAAAATGTAAACCTGACACTTGGCTATAGCCATACAGTAAAAAATCAAAATATTGTTATCGCCAGGTTCAATGAAGTATTTCCTACAATACCTGCTGATGATAATGTAACGGTACAGATCCCTGTTAATCTTTCTTCTTCCGATTATTTTGGTCTTACTGTTGCAGCGCCTATCCGCATAAGCAAGTGGTGGAACATGATCAACAATGCGAATGTTTATTATAATCATTTCAATGGTAGTCTTGGAACCACCACACTTGATGAGGGAAAAGTAGTTGCTGATCTTCGTATCAACAATACTTTCACATTTAAAAAAGGATGGACCGTAGAATTGAACGGCAATTATAATACGGGAGGACAATATGGATTTATGGTCACAAGGTCGCAATGGGGCGTTGGCGCCGGTGTACAAAAAGTTTTTTGGGAAGGTAAAGCGCAACTACGTTTTAATATCACGGATATCTTTTGGACCAACTTGCCAAGAGCCACTATTACTTATGATAATTATATAGAAATATGGAGAGCATATCGTGAAACAAGAGTTGCAAACCTGACATTCACTTATCGCTTCGGCAGTAATAAAGTGTTGCAGGCACGACGGAGAACAACAGGGTCTGAAGAAGAAAGACAAAGAGCACAATAAAAAATATAGCCAAATTATTTCGGTTTCTCATGTGTAGTATAGCGAGCCGGTATTCTTACCGGCTTTATTTTTTGCGAATAGTTTTTAATAATTGCAGATGGGGTTTGATATGTTTTAGTGTGTCATTATGAAGAAATTGCTTCAGGTGTTTATAAAAATGGCTAAAATCATAATAATTATAATCACTATAATGAAATTTTTGCGGGTTTGCGAGAATGTCATTTACTGCTTTACGAATGCGCAATACTTGCAAGGCTTTTTTACTGTTCGTGCCTGTACAGATTAGAAAATATCGTTGCAATGTACGGGCTGAAATATGATGCTTAGCTGCCAACTCTTCTACTGTTATATTATAATTGTGTTGTCTTACTGTATTATCAAGAATAGAAGTAACAATACTTACTGGTTTCAATGACCCTTCATGTTTTTGTAATTTTTCTTCATAATGTTTGATCAATAACAGCACTCGTTTTTCAAATGAAACAGTTTTTTTGATTTTATCAAGAAGACTTGCCTCTGCCAAATAACTTAAAGGAAAGATCGAACCAGTATAATCGGAAAAATTTACTTTCTTTTCAAAGATCACCGGGCTTACTTTGAATTTGATACCAAACAAAATATTGCCCGGTTGATGAAAGCATTCGATATAAGAAGGTCTTGGCAAGAAACCATCCGTCTTCATACCGAACTTTTTCTTATCAACCTGCATTACAAAAGGAGTACCTATATTAATAAGATAAGTGTAGCCCAAATTGGGGAATAATGCATCGCTAAAACCTTTTGGATATTGTCGCCATAGTTTTTCAAATTTTGTTTGCCAGAAAAAATCAATGAACAACGACAATTTGCCATGCACATGATGCCTGTGATAATTATTCTCAAAATGATCTTTATGAATAAACTCGATGTGCCGCATTGCCGAAAGTTAGTGCAGTTCTATGAGCGGAGTAAGGACAAATTTATTTCCATTTAATATTGCAACCAATGCTAGGTCTTTGTTCTTGTGGTAAAGGCTCATTATTTATTAAGCAATCTAATGCCCGGCGAATATCTTTCCCTGTTACAGGTATTTCATTTCCCGGACGGCTATCATCTAATTGTCCACGGTAAACGAGCCGAAGATCTTTATCATAAATAAAAAAGTCAGGCGTGCAGGCTGCATCATACGCTTTTGCTGTTTCCTGTGATTCATCATATAAATAGGGAAATGGATATTTCAATTCTTTGGCAACCTGTGTCATTAGCTCTGGGGAATCATTAGGATGATTTATAACATCATTTGAATTGATAGCGACAAAACCAATTCCTTTGCTTTTATAATCATTCGTCAACTCTACTAATTCTGCATTTATATGTTTTACAAAAGGGCAATGATTACAAATAAACATGATCATGGTTGCCGTTTCGCCTTTTATGTTGTCTAGCGATAATTGTTTCCCGCTAACAGTATCGGGCAGTAAAAAATCAGAAGCTTTTGTGCCTAGGGTAACCATCGTTGAAGGAGTTCTTGCCATTGTGTAAAGTTAGTTTATCAAAAATTTAAAAGTAATCCTAACTGCTAAGCGGCTTTTGCGAGATTCCTTTTTTTCCTGTTGAGATATTTCTCAAATACTATTTCGCTCATCGGTTTGTTATATACTTTACTTTCTACCCATGAAATGATATCGAGATAGGCAAATGATCTTGTTTCAAAACGATTCTTTTCAAGGTGCTTTATTTTATCAAGAAACTTTTCAAGCTCAGGTTTTATCTTCTTTGGAGATACATTGAAAGATTGTCTTAGGAAACGGAACATTTCTTCTTCCACCACCGTAAGGTTTTTCATTTTCGCCATATACCGGTAAACGGATTTTATGAGTGATTCAATGATCTCGTCATTTCCCAATTCATAATGTGCCATCAGGTGAAGTAAACGGGCATAGCATTGCAGATCTATCCGAAGATCACCAGCACCATTGATGATCTTTTGTAAGTAATCAATTGCTATTCCATATTTGCCGGCGCCGAAATAAAGCGTGGCAATTTTATAATTGAATACAAGTATGCGATGCCCATCAACAAACAATGCATATTCTTCGAGATTCTTTTCTATCGATGGAACCAACTTCAATCCATCTGCAAAGCTTCCCTTCATCAGGTGCCAGTTTATTTTGGCACTATTGATATAAATAGAGGTATGAGTGCGGAAATTATCATGGCGTTTTGCAATATCTGTCTTTGCAAACATTTCAAATTTTTTGAGTACAGTTTCGAATCTTTCAAAATACCGGAGATCAAAAAAAGCATTCAGTAATGTATGAACCCCTTTTATATAATGTCCTGTCTCCACTTCTTTCATCACCGGCTGTACATCGAAAAGATCGATCCATTTCTGACTATAGCGATAATACATCAGGAAATCCTGGCGGATAAAAGCATACCAGCAATAGCTTTGATACAAATAAAGCTTTTCATAAAAGCCATTTACTTTCTGCACATCGGCCGGTAAATAATTTTTGAAAAATGTATTCAGTTCCTTTTCGTCCTGGTCATTTCTTGCATGACCATATAATACAAACCAGCGATATAAAAGCAACGCAAGATTAGAAAGTCTTGTCACCCTATCAATATGTCCACTGATCTCTAACGCCTCATCTGCCATCTCTTTTGTTTTATCAGTAGTACTGCGGGTAATATGCAATGTTTCAATTTTCTTTTCTAAAGAAAGCAATTGAACGAGGGTATTAAACTTTTGATTCGCCCTTGCAAGCTCTTTTGCTCTTTCTAAAATGCGAAGGCTATGAATTTTTAAACCTTTATTGTATAATATGCGGGCATTATCGAGGTGTTCACTCAATTGCAAGTCGATATTATCGGTTGTTTTTAATAACCTCAGGCTTGCCAGTAATTGTTTGTATAAATGATTTTTTAAATTAGCTAATTGGGTTTTCGAAATACCGGGCATTTTTTTCAGCAACAGCCTCTCATCATACTCCTGTAGCTTATCCAATGCATCAAAAAGCTGTATGATCTTAAGGTCCTGTTTAGCGGAGCTTCTCTTTATATAAAGCTTAAAATGTCGTTTTTCCGACTTTTCCAGTGAATGAACCAATTGAAATAATATATCAGAAAACCTGTTGGACATAATAAAATATTTTTTTGGAAACGCTTCGCTTGCAATGAGTTACCTAAATTCTCACCCGTTTGAAATGATAAAATGGGGAGCAATATATTTTCAGTAAGACAAAGCCGCGGTATACATTTGATCTGCGTCTCTGTTATTTTCATAAGCAAGCAATCGTTGAGAGTAAGACAAGCAGCAGAGAGGCCTAAAAAAGATTTTTACTGATTTTCATATGGCAAGCAATCGTGAGAGGTCAGTCCGTTTCTACGGAAGGGCCTTTTTTGTGTCCGCAAATTTAATTTGGATTCGCCGGATTTTATAAAAAATTTTATGGGCCTCATTTCGTGGCAATTGTCATCACATGAGCACTTATTCCAACCATAATCGGATCATTTTCAGTTTGCCTTATATATTGAAGCATTTTGCTTTTTGAATCTTCATCATTCCACCTTTCCATAAAACCAGGTGTCAACCATCCAAAGCCTTCAATAGCTATTGAATTAAATTCAGAAAAACCGGCTGCAGCAAATTCCCCTTCTATTTCTTTTTGTGTGTGAAAATGCGCATCCGTAAAATACATGGGGTGATTAACCGGATTAAAATGATTGCCATCTTCAAGATCCTGGTTCACTATATTTTCAAAAGCTGGATCATCAATAAATCCCTGCCAGAATCCGTCGAACAAAGAAGCATATCTGGTAATTGTTGCCGCTAACACTACTCCGCCTTTTTTTAAAACTCTTTTTGCTTCGGCAATGCTTTTTATCCGGTCTTCTTTTTCCTGCAGATGATACAGTGGTCCGAATAAGAGAACCAAATCAAATTGTTCTTCTTCAAAAGGAAGTTGTCTTGCATCGCCCAATAAAATGGAAGCAAGCGGTTTGTTTTCTGTAATAGAAATTTTTGTAGCCGCTTCAATATGAAACTCTGCAGCATCAAGTAAATGAACTTTATGTCCCATATCATGAAGCCAAAACGAGTAAGCTCCGGTTGCTCCACCAAGATCAGCAATGGTCATTGACGGGTTTAAATAACGAAGAATAATTTCTTGTGTACGAATTTTCTCCAGTTGAAAAACATGCTGACCCAAACGGTCAGTTTCAACTTGTGTGCTATTGTAAAATGTATTTATTGTATGTGATGACATCTAATTGAAGGTACAAATAGTAAAATAAATTTCTCCCGATAGGATTTTACCTACGAATAAATATCCAGTTATCCCCGCAAAAAATAGCGGACATGGTTTGTTTATATCAACCAGCTTGTTTTAAGTCAAGCTTTACTTTAATATTGAATGAGATTTGGTAAGCCTAATGGTGTACAATTTTTTTTTAATATTTTTGCGCCGATTATTTTGCCATAATGATTAAATCAACCCTACCCATTTGGAACTTGCTGCTGCGAAAAAGTATTTTTTGTTTGGCTCTTTTTATTTCAATTCAAGTATTTGCACAACCGACGATTACTTCGTTTACGCCTAAATCAGGCACAGTTGGATCAACGGTCACTATTTCAGGAACTAATTTTAGTTCTATTCCTGAAAATAATATTGTATACTTTGGAGTAGTAAGAGCTTCTGTATTTACAGCCACAACAACCTCATTAACTGTTACAGTTCCGGTCGGCGCCACATACCAACCAATCAATGTCACTGTTAACAATCTTATTGCTTATTCAAATGATCCGTTCATAGTTACATTTAGTGGTGCTTCACCACAGTTTACAGCACAGTCTTTTGAATATGTAACTCATATTGATTCGGTAAGCTCCGATATTGAAACGACCAAATATGTTTTAGGCGACATTGACGGTGATAATAAAATTGATGTGATCACTGTTGACCGGTTAAACAATACCATGTCTGTTTACCGGAATACCACCACAGGGTTGATTTCATTTGCTGCAAAAGTTGATTTTACTACAGGCCAAAGTCCAAGAGCTGCCTCGGTCGGTGATATTGATGGAGATGGAAAGCTGGATGTGATAGTTTCTAATTTAACAGATAACACAGTTTCAGTATTTAAGAATACAACCATAGGAGGAGTTATTTCGTTTGCGCAGAGAATTGATTTTATAACGTCGACCCAGCCGTCAGGTATATCTATAGCAGACCTTGATAAAGATGGAAAAGCAGACCTGGTTATTAATACAATTAATTTAGAAGGTTACGTTTCTATACTTAGAAATACGAGCAGCGGTAGTATAATTTCTTTTGCGCCTAAAATAGATTTGCAGGCTCAGGGCGGATCAATTGAAGAAATAAGAACGTCCGATATCGACGGCGACGGTAAACAGGATATTATTTTACCCAACTACAGCCTTAATGTTTTAAATATTTTCAGAAATACTAGTTCAGTTGGTATCATTTCATTTGCGACAAAGATCGATATTGGAACTTTTACCAATCCGGATGATATTGAAATGGGCGATTTAAATGATGATGGTAAGCCAGATATAGCCGTTGGTCATTATACGAATGACAAAGTACTTGTTCTTCGAAATGTAAGTACTGTTGGAACCATTACATTCCAATCTAACGGTTCTTATACAGGAGGAATTATTCCAAGCGGTATGGCTATAAATAATCTTGATGGTGATAGCAAGCCCGATTTGGTTGTTAACGACGGGTTAGAATCATTCTCATTATATAAAAATACCAGCTCTTCAGGCAACGCTATTTCATTTAATCCCGGTGTCAAGATTCCTGCAGTCTATAATTCCAAAGTGATGTCCGCAGATTTTGACGGAGATGGCAAAACGGATTTGACATTCGAAACAGGAATATTAAGAGTTACGATTTGGAAAAATAGAACAGCAAGTCCCCAGGTTTTTTCATTTTCACCTGCATCAGGCAGACAAGGAGATACAATAACAATACAGGGCGTAAATTTTTCAGGAGCAACTTCAGTCAGCTTTGGCAGCGTAACTGCTTCATCATTTACTTTATTAAATGCATCGACAATTAAAGCAGTAGTAGATACCGGTGCAACAGGTGATATCATTGTCAGAACGGCTGGTGACTCTGCCCGTATACATGGGTTTATTTTTTTTGCTCCACCAAAAATTACTTCTTTTTCTCCAAATACAGGAACATTAGGTTCAGTTGTGACAATAACCGGGAACAATTTTATTGGAACTACATCTGTTACTTTTGGAGGTACAGCAGCCGATGCTTTTACGGTACAATCTAAAACAACAATTACAGCTACTGTACTTGGTGGCTCTTCCGGTTATATTAAAGTAACCACATCACAAGGATCCGATTCTTTGCCCGGGTTTACTTACATACCTGTTACGCCTCCGGGTATTTCTTCATTTTCTCCAGCGCAAGGTACAGTTGGAACAATTGTCGTCATTTCAGGAAATAATTTTAATCCAGATACGGCACTTAATTACGTTTATTTCGGTCCTGCAAAAGCAAAAGTTATAACCGCTTCTGTTAATTCTCTTTCAGTACAAGTGCCACCAGGTGCAGCTTATGGAGAGATTTCAGTTACAGCTAACTCTTTAACAGCATATTCTCCCTATTTGTTTATTCCTGTTTTTCCCAGCGGTGGAAATATATCTTCGGGCTCATTTAGTGAATTTGTCACATTTGAGACCGGTGGATCTCCGGAAGATGTTTGTATTGGCGACTTTGACCTTGATGGTAAAAATGATTTGGCGGTAGTTCAGGCACAACGATCGGGGATAACATTACTCCATAGCAATACAAATTCGGATAATATTTCATTCGATACTAAGTTAGATATTACAGGGTTCTCTCCATATGGACTTATTGAAAGCGTAGACATTGACGGTGATGGAAAAAAAGATCTTGTAGCCGCTGGTAGTTATTCCAATACGCTATCCGTATTTAAAAACACTTCTTCAACAGGTACAATTAATTTTTCCGAAAGAAAAGATTACTACCTCGCCAATTTTAATACAAACGTTGCAGCCCTTGCTATTGGAGACATAGACAGTGATGGTAAACCAGATATCCTGATTACAGGATATAATAATGTTTCTATTATCAGGAATACAAGCTTTCCCAATAGAATTTATCTCGAACCAATGATAAGTATTAATGTCGGGCAAGTAAATAAGGCAGTAAAAATCGGAGACATTGATGGCGATGGAAAGCGAGATATTGTACTATTAAGTGGTCCTAATGACTCGGTATTGATTCTTAGGAATACTAGTAGTGGAGGAGTGCTATCATTTGAAGAACCTGTAAGTTTTGCAACAAAGGATGACGAAACAAGTATCTACGGATCAACTGATATATGTCTTAGTGATTTAAATAATGATGGCAAAACAGATATAATTGTTGCTAATAATGTTTCTTCTCAGTCCATATCAGTTTTAAAAAATAATTCAATTCCGGGAAATATACTTTCCCCTTCAAGAACTGATATAATGACAGGCGATACACAACCTTTTACATTAGCTGCCGAAGATCTGGACGGTGATGGAAAGCCCGACTTAACCTTCAATAATGGTAATGCATGGCGGGCAGTTAGCACAATAAAAAACAACAGTATAACAAACACATTCAATTTTGCACTGCCAAATACTTTTCCGTTCGGTAGTAATGGCGGACCAGCTGGTATTTGCACCGGCGATTTAAATAACGACGGACGCCCCGAAATCATCTGTGCCGCTGGTCTTTTCTCCAGCCCAGGATACATTTATGTTTTCAAAAATAAAACTAACGGGCCACACATCACTTCATTTAACCCAAGAAATGGAATCAAAGATTCCGTAATTACAATTACCGGATCTAATTTTACAGGCACCACTTCTGTAACTTTTGGCGGATCTCCGGCGCAATCGTTTTCCGTAATATCGTCAACGACCATTACTGCTGTAGTTGGTAGCGGAGGTTCCGGAAATATTGATATCACAACACCCCTAGGCACTTCATCAATTCCGGGATTTCTCTATGGCCTGGCTCCTATCATTACATCTTTTAATCCTGCAAGCGCCGGAACCAATAAACCGATCAACATTGTAGGAAAGAATTTTACATGGGCTAATAATGTAAAATTCGGAGGTGTGTCTGCCGTATCTGTCACTATAAACTCCGACACATCTATAACTGCAGTTGTTGGCATTGGTGCTTCGGGAGCTGTAAATGTGATAGGAAATGTAGACTCTGCTTCAATGCCCGGGTTTACCTATATCCCTCCTCCGGTAATTGATTCGTTCTCTCCTCAATACGGCACAACCGGCACAACCGTGTCAATTTATGGTTCAAATTTTAATGGAGCGATCAATGTATATTTTGGATTTGCACCGGCACAATCTTTTACTGTTGTCAATTCTTCATCAATTCAGGCTGTTGTTGGTGCAGGAGCATCTGGTGAAGTAATCGTTGAAACACCCGGAGGTGCTTTTTATAAAAATTATTTTCAGTTTTATTCGCCTCCTATCCTTACATCTTTTAGTCCTGCAAATGCTGGTCAGGGAATGGCAATAACAATAACAGGTAACAACCTCAATGGAACTTCTGCAGTAAGTTTTGGCGGAGTGGCTGCCGCATCATTTACAATTAATTCTGCTACCAGTATCACTGCCATTCTAGCTGCAGGTGCATCAGGCAATATAAGTGTAACAACACCAGGCGGTACAACAACGCTTCCTGGATTTTCATTTATACCTGCCCCAACTATCGCATCATTTACTCCAACAACAGCAGGAACGGGAGCAACAATTACAATTACAGGTACAAATCTGACAGGTGCAACAGCAGTAAGTTTCGGAGGTGTGGCTGCAAGTTTGTTCACGGTAAATTCATCAACAAGTATCACGGCGGCAGTTGCTACCGGAGCATCAGGCACTGTGAGTGTAACAACACCAGGCGGTATAGCAACACTTAGTGGGTTTTCATTTATACTTGCCCCAACTATCACTTCATTTACTCCAACAACAGCAGGAACGGGAACGACAGTTACAATTACTGGTACTAATTTTACCGGTGCGACAACTGTAAGTTTCGGCGGAGTTCCTGCCAGTTCATTTAACATCAATTCTGCAACGAGTATTACCTCAATAGTTAATACTGGTGCAACCGGTAATGTAAGTATAACTACTTCGGGGGGTACATCAACACTTAGTGGTTTTACATTTATTCCTGCCCCAACTATCACTTCATTTACTCCAGCAACGGCAGGAACGGGAACGACAGTTACTATTATCGGTACTAATTTTACCGGTGCAACAACAGTAAGTTTGGGTGGAGTAGCTGCCAGCTCATTTACTGTTGTTAATTCCACAACAATTTCTGCGATAGTTGGAACCGGAGCATCCGGAAGTGTAAGTATAACAACACCGGGAGGCACGGCATCACTTGCAGGATTTGTTTATAACTCTGTTACCGGCATTGTTAGTCCAGGTAATGTTAATTCGACTGAGCTAACAGTTTATCCAAATCCATCAAATACATCGATTGTAATTAAGTATCCAGCTTCAATAAAAAAGACGACTTTACGATTTATTGATTTGTTGGGAAGAGAAGTAAAGATCTTGTATCCATCAAGAAACTCAGACAGAACAGATATTAAAGTTGACGATTGGGTTACTGGAATCTATACAATCGTGTGGAGTGATGGCGCACGATTCCTTAGCCGAGTTTTCATAGTCCAATAGAAAGTATACTTTCAACGGATTATTTGTATAATAATAACGACGAAATTTCCGAAGGCCAATTCTCCAAGACATCAGTTGGAATTGATGCACCAGATTTGAGTACTTGAAAAGAGTTTTTGACTCCAAGCAGTTTGTCTAAATGTCCGCCACCAGTGGGATTTACATTGGTAACATAAGCCCTTTCTTTTACCTGGTGAGGATATAGTTTAAAAAGAACAGAAATAAGATCAATCGCAAAAGCTACTGGACGAAATTTATTTGCATCAGTTAAGTTCAGTTCAAGACCATAGCATGTTTCATTTTTATATAAACTGTCTGCGGGTGTATAAGAGCAGGATTTTAAATCAAAGCCTGCGATATTTTTATTTTTCAAAACCATTTGCAGTTCTTCAGCAATGATCCATGGAGCACCGAATTGCATAAATGGCTTATCAGTTCCGCGACCTTCATTTATATTAATCCCTTCTAATAATCCCATACCTGGATAAATCAATGCAGTTGAAATATTTTGTATTGCAGGCGATGTGGGATAAAAATCATTTGTAACCTGATTTCGATCCCAGTTTTTAATTGGAACAACTTTTAGATCAAGCCCTTTTATTTTCTTATTTGAAAAATAAGTTGCCAATTCTCCAAGGGTGCAAGAATGCCTTATAGGGATTGACCAACGACCGATATATGATGCACAGCTTGCTTCATCCAGCATTGGGCCTTCAGCCATTTCTAAATTTCCACCAATTGGATTGGGCCTGTCTAAAATGATCAATGGCTTATTATACTTTGCACAAGCTTCCATCACATAGCTCATTGTCCAGAGGTAAGTATAGAAACGACAACCTACATCAGGGATATCAAATAAGACAATATCAATATCTTTTAGATCTTCTTCGCCCGGCATTAAACGATCGCCATATAAACTAATTATTGGCAACATCGTTTTGATATCAATAGAATCTTTTTGATATGAGCCATCAGCGCCTTTAACTGAAATGCCATGTTCGGGAGAAAAGATTTTAACAAGGTTAAATCCCTTTTCTACCACTGCCAACCTACTTAATATTCTATCTGAAGTAAACGCTGCATTATTTGTTACGATCGCAAATCTTGAATTCTTATTCACTTCAGAATTTTGTAAAAATGCATCTATGCCGGAGATCACTTGTTGCATAGCGCTAAGTTCTGAATAATTAAACTGATATTCTTAGCTCATCAGGATTCCATAATTTCACCATGTAAATTTTATTTATGGCGATCCGCATCTTTATTACCGGCGGCACTTTTGATAAGGAATACAATGAATTGAACGGGCAGCTATATTTTAAAGACACTCATTTAAATGAACTGCTTGGATTAGGCAGGAGCCTGGTGCCGGTAGAAATAAGAACGTTAATGATGATCGATAGTCTTGAAATGACTGATCATGACCGGCAATTGATTGCACATCAATGTAACAGTTGTGAGGAAAATAAGATCGTTATCACTCACGGTACAGATACAATGGCAGAAACAGCGCAAATGCTTGCGGCAAAAGTGAAAAATAAAACTGTAGTACTTACCGGAGCTATGATACCTATAAAATTTGGAAGTAGTGACGGTCTCTTCAACCTGGGCAGCGCATTAGCATTTGCACAAACGCTGGCTCACGGAGTGTATGTTGCCATGAATGGCCGTTATTTCCATTGGGATAATGTAAGAAAGAATAAAGAAACGGGAGTTTTTGAGGAAGTGAAATGATCATTGTTCATATTCGTTCAACAAATGTTCAAAGCCCTGGTCAGGATAATATCCTTTTAGCGGAGCAAAAAACTCAATGATCTTTCTAAAGTCTGCCGCTTCATTGTCTGTAGTATAAAAAGGTTCTGAAACACTCAATTCTTTTTTTGAATAATCAAGGCCTACCATTACGATTGGGACATTTGCTTGTTTAGCTATATAATAAAACCCGGTTCTTAGCTTGTCAACCTTCTTTCTTGTTCCTTCGGGTGATAATGCAATAACCAAATTCTCAGCGTTATTGAATTTTTCCACTACCTGTTCAACAACTCCCTGTTTACTGAAACGATCAACGGGTGTGCCGCCGAGCCAGCGGAATAAAAAGCCAAACGGTCCTTTGAAAAGCTCTGCTTTACCCAGATACTTACCATGTTTAATTTTTAAAACACTTCTGGCTGCAAGGCCAAACGTAAAATCTTTCCAATATGTATGTGGACCTATAATGGCAACAGCTTTTTTTAAATGATTGGGAAACTCGTTCACGGCTTTCCAACCTTCCAACTTCAGATATAGCTTCCAGAGAGATCGCATATAGAACCCAAAGTAATTAAAACTATTTTATTGCATTTGTATCATGATCATCGCTCATTATATAAATGATATTGAGTTGTTGTATAGTGATGATATTGATATCAAACAATGGATAACAAACCGCTAAAGCATGATGAATCGTTTGATAGAAGTTAAATATTATCCACAATCATCAATAATCTATTAAATTAATGGGTGAGTTATGAGCATTATATTAAGTTTATAATTAAGTTTACATTGTTTGATCTATAAAGATTAACTAATTCCATTAGATTCTGCATGACCGAAGGATCGAAGCATACAAGTCTCCTGAAGGCTGAACCATATTTTGTTTGGATTGTGGCCCCACAATTAGATACGGATGATCCGAATCTGAAATACTATTACGACTTTGATGCTAACATAAAAGAATTTGCTAAAGCTTTTGATGAATTAGATCTACCATGGAAATGGCAGTATGTAACGATCAATGATTACAAGACTATCATTGATAAAATAGCTGCTTCGGCAAATGGTCATATCCCACTGGTGTTCAACTTATGCGATGGTGATGAAGTAAATGGCGCCCCGGGTTTGTCTGTTATTAAATATCTCGAAGAGAAAGAACTTATTTATACCGGCTCAAGGGAAAAGTATTATCATCTTACTACTTCCAAGATCACTATGAAACAGGCATTTGATGATGCCCGTGTTTCCAATTCCTTATGGAAGGCCATTACTAGTCCTGCGCAGGATGTAACTGGAGTTTGCGAATACATCGGTACACCAGTTATTGTTAAGCCTGCTGTGTCTGGCGGGAGTATGGGACTTGGTTTGAAAAACGTAGTGAACAATGATGATGAATTAAGAAATGTGATCGATGAACTTTATAAAGGTTATCATGGTTGGGATTTTACTTTTGGCGGACTAGTAGCTGAGAAATTTATTGCAGGTCCTGAGTTCACAACTTTTGTTACCGGCTCTTATGATCAGCCAGATGATATCCAGGTTTATCAACCGGTAGAAAGGGTTTTTAATGAGAAACTTCCGGAGAATGAGAAATTCCTTTCTTTTGACAGGCTTTGGGATACTTATGAAAATGAAAAGCCGGTAGGTGAGCATGAGTATGAAAACCTTTGGGAGTATTTTAAACCCGATGCCAAATTAGAACATGCGATCAAACAATTAAGCATCGATGCTTATTGTGCAGTGAGGGGTACAGGTTATGGCCGGATTGATATCCGAATGGATAAGGCAACCGGGAAAATGTATGTGCTGGAAGTAAATTCACAATGCGGACTAAGCGAGGATGAGAACCATACCTCGATAGGCGCAATGGTAAGGTTGGGTAATGAGAAATTCAGCGACATGCTCGGGGCGATCATCGAAAATGCCCTACAAACAAAACTCAAACACATTAAAGCGGCTAAGCTTATCAATTAATAACAGCGTTTTAAAGCCGTTTCAATACTTTTTATTAACTAAAATGATTGTATGAAGATTTGTGTGCTGCAACCTGACTATTCCCATTCCAAAGTGGATTACCAGTATTATGATCCTATTCGCAATCTTGCTTCGCTAATGCCTGAAGCCGAGATGGATCATGTGCTGATCAGTAAATTAACTACTTACAAACAGCTTAAAGAGCTTAAGAAAAAGGGTTATGACTGCTTCGTTAACCTTTGTGAAGGCTATCCCGATTGGGAAACACCTGGCTATGATATTTATTTCAACGCCGACTTGCTGAATATTCCTGTTACTGGCCCCAGCACAAAACTCTTTGATGTTCCTAAAAGGTTAATGAAATATGTAGCCTACTGCGAAGGTGTAAGAATTCCTGCTTATGCTATTATTGATACATTGGAAGAAATAGAAACGGCGACTACACATTTAAAATATCCATTGTTTGTAAAACCAGCACATGCAGGCGATAGCCTTGGTGTTGATGAACATTCATTGGTTAATAATATAGAAGAGTTGAGAGCAAAATGTGCTGAGATCATAGATGAATATGGTCCGCTGTTGATCGATGAATATATTGGCGGTCGTGAATACACTGTTTTAGTGGCGGCTGATCCGGAAAATGAAAAAGAATGTATTGCGTTTCGTCCTGTTGAGTATAGATTTCCTGAAGGAAAAGAATTTAAAACGTATTCATTAAAAACATCAGAGCTTCATCCTGATTGCAATTTTCCTTGTGAAGATGCAGAGTTAGATAAGAAACTTCGTGAAGCATCTAAGAAGATCTTTCTTGGTTTTGGAGCTGTAGGATATGGCAGAATGGATTTCAGGGTCAATGATAAAGGAGAGGTTTTCTTCCTTGAAGTAAATTTTACCTGTTCGGTGTTTTATTCTGATGGTTATGAAGGTTCGGCTGATTTTATTTTAAAATATGATGGCATCGGACAAGCTGGCTTTCTTAAGCTGATCATTGAAGAAGCAATGAATCGTCATCAGCGCAAACAAAAGTGCTATGATGTAAAAGGAAATTCAATTGCAGGCTTTGGTATTTATGCCAAACGTGATTTACCGAATACCTATGTTGTTTTTAATGGCGAAGAATTGCCGCAACGTCTTATCACCCGTCGCCATGCGATGGAGAATTGGAATGAGAATGATAAAGAACATTTCCGCCGTTATGCTTATCCAATAAGCAAAGAAGTCTTTATCATCTGGGATGCCGATCCTACAGAATGGGCTCCGCAAAATCATAGTTGTGACCCTAACTGTGCTTACGATGGATTGAATGTGGTGGCGCTTCGTAAAATTAAAAAAGGAGAAGAGCTGACCCTTGATTATGCGCAGTTCCTTGATAAGAATATGGAACCATTCCATTGCAACTGCGGTTCACCAAACTGTCGTGGGCTCATCATGGGAATTCCGAACAATTCGGTCACTCACCGCGAGTCAGTATTGGAAAAGCAAAGAAGAGAGTTGAGACTGAGATCAGGGCTTAAATCAAACGGATTGCAGCGTCGCACAAGATAAAATTGTTTTTACTTTAGCTGTATGAAAACCGTACGGCTTATAATTAAAGGAAAAGTGCAGGGTGTTTTTTATAGGGCAACAGCAAAAGATGTTGCCGACCTAACCGGGGTAAAAGGTTGGGTAAAAAATCTTCCTGATAACAATGTGGAGATAACAGCAACTGCGGCTGAAGAAACTCTTCAAAGATTTATTAACTGGTGCAAACAAGGTCCGCCAAAAGCAAAAGTGGATGATGTGACCATTGAACAACTCGATCTTGAGGAGTTCAATGGTTTCAGGATAATCAGGTAACTTTCAAAAAATCATCTTTCATGCGCAGTTCAATTCTTCTACTCCTTCTTTTATTTTTTATTTATACAAAAGCTCAAAACTTAAAATCTGGTGGCGTTTTAAAACCAGAACAAGCCATCATAGATATCCGCCATTATACGGTGGCGTTAGAAGTAAACCCAACTGAGAAGTCAATCAACGGATATACAGAAATTGACCTTAACCTTTTACAGCCAACTAATAATTTGTTATTCGATTTCTGGCATGGACTTAAGATCAGCCAGCTTTGGGTTAATGGAAAAGTTCAAACTTATACCCATACAAATGATGATTATATAAAGATCCCATTGTCTCAACAATTGCCAACAGGAAAAGTAAAAGTGAAAGTTGCTTATAGTGGTAAACCGGGAATTGCAGTAAGACCTCCATGGACAGGGGGTTTTCAATGGGAGAAAGACGTAAAAGGAAATCCATGGATATCTATCACTTGCCAGGGCGAAGGTGCAAAGATCTATTTTCCATGTAAAGATCACCCAAGCGATGAACCGAATGAAGGAGCTGATATGATCATTACTGTTCCAAGAGGATTGATCGCAACGGCGCCAGGCATTTTACAAACAACAACAACAACAAATGATAAGACAACTTATCATTGGAAAACAAATTATACCATCAGCAATTATTGCATTCTTTTCAATGTAGGAAAATATAAGCTGGCAACAAGGATGTACACAACAGTTAATGGCAATAAAGTGCCAATTGAATATTATGTGTTGGAAGAAAATTTTGATAAGGCAGAACATTTGCTTGATCTCTATGAGCAATCCTGCCGCATCCAGGAAAAATATTTTGGAGAATACCCCTGGGTAAAAGAAGCGATCCGTGCTACTGAAACTCCACACCTCGGCATGGAACACCAAACAAATATTGCTTATGGAAATAAATACAGGTATGAAAAAGTAGGTGGCAAAGATTTCGATTGGTTATTACATCATGAATTCGGACATGAATGGTGGGCAAATAAAGTAACAAATCGTGATTGGGCGCATATGTGGATACAAGAAGGCATCTGCGTTTTTGGTGATGCAATGGCAACAAGAGAGTTAGCGGGGGAAGAAGCATACATGGAAAAAATGCGACAAACAGCAAAGGACATAGCAAATAGTATCCCTGTTGTAAGAGGAGAACAGGTTGATTCAGATAGCTGCTATCACGGAGATATTTATGGAAAGGGAGCTTTCTTTATGCATACGCTTCGTTACATCATGGGGGATGATAAGTTTTTTCCAACATTGAAAAAACTGGCAACCGATCCTCAGTACACGTATGATAACACAGTGGTAACAGCTGATGTAGAAAAACTTTTTAGCGGAGCTTATGGCAAAAGTCTTGACCAATTATTTCATCTTTTTCTTTATACAACCGATAAACTTGAGGTATCTGTTAAAGAAATAAAAGAAGGCGAATACCAGATTAAACTGTTGAACCTGGATATGTCAATCCCAATAGATGTACAGACTGATTCAGGCGTTCAACGGGTAATGGTCGATAAAAAAGGGACTACAATTAGCAGCAAGACAAATATTCTTATTGACCCCAAAGTATTTTATTTGAAAAAAATCATCAAGGAATAATTATACTAATGAATTAACAATATTCATTATTGTTGTGAATTAAATTTGTGCCCCAGTTTTACCATGGCTACCCGCAGCAAGAAAAAAGTCAAATATTTTAAATGGGCAATACCTATTTTTTTAGTTGTTGCCGTCGCCGCAATTTTTGGGGGATATGAATGGTGGAAGAACCGCAGATCCAAGTTTGTACGTTATCCCGCTTTTGGGATATTAATTCCCGAAAATTACCTTATACACGGCATCGATGTCTCTAAATATCAGCAAAACATTTCATGGGAATCTGTAAAAGAAATGAAAGTAAGAAATGTACAACTTGGTTTTGTCTTTATAAAAGCGACAGAAGGAATTGTCAATACCGATCCTCAATTTAAAAGAAACTGGAAAAAATCAAAACAAGCCGGGATGATCCGCGGCGCCTATCACTTTTTTCTTGCAACAAAAGATGGGAGAGAGCAAGCGGAAAATTTTATCAGTATGGTTGATCTGGAAGAAGGAGACCTGCCACCGGTAGTGGATATAGAGCAAACTTATGGAGTCAAGTCCACTATATTGAAAAAGGAATTAAAAGAATGGCTGGATGTTATAGAATATTATTATAAGATAAAGCCCATCATTTATACCGGGGTGGATTTTTATTCAAGACATCTTGGTAAAGAATTTAACAGTTATCCTTTGTGGGCGGCGCATTATTATCAGTATGATACTCCGCGTATAGATCGCAACTGGGATTTTTGGCAGCATAGTGAGGAAGGAAGAGTGAACGGGATCCTCTCAAAAGTTGATTTCAATGTTTTTAATGGCGATTCACTACAATTCAGAAGTATTTTAATACCGAAATAAGGTTACCATTTTTTTATATTGGCTTATCTTGTCAAAGATCAAACTGAAAGTCTAATGTTTAGCATGGATCCAGAAGTGACAAAGTATTTTAGAAAAATACTGCGTTCACTTTTTGCTTTCTTCATGTGGCTTTTTATAAATGTTACAGCCGGTATTCGTTTTGAACTGGCATATAGCAAAAACTATTCTTCTTTCGTTCACATACTTTTTTTTGTTTGGCTGGTTATAAGTCTTGTCTTTTTACTTTGGTACTTGTATAAAACCTGGGGTAAGTAATGATATCTTGACTTAATTTTTTGTATCAAGTATCACTGGTGTATTTCCTTTACCCATAACAATGATCTTGGCATTTTGTGAAGTAGCAATTTCCTTTAAAGCTTTTATTTGTTCATATTGTAATTGTTGATCAGTTAATCCCTGGTTGATGATCCGCTGGTAATCTGCAATACCTTGTGCTTCTACTCTTTTCCGCTCCGCTTCTTGTTTTTCTTTCTGAAGAATGAATTGCATTTTCTGCGCTTCCTGTTCCGCATTGATCTTGCCTTCAATTGTTGCTTTTACTGATTGAGGAAGAGTAATATTTCTGACGAGTAACTGTTCAAGGAATAACCCTCTTTTTTTAAAATCTTCATCAATACTTTTAAATATCCTGTTTTGAAATTCATCCCGTTTAGTGGAGTAAAGTGAAATTGCATCATAGTAGACAGAATTATCACGGATCTTGGTTCTTGTCAATGGCCTTACAATTTTATCTACGTAAGTAACACCAGTTTCTTTTACCAGTCTTGGCGCATCCGCCTCTGTAAGACGAAACAAAACGGTAAGATCAATGGTTACTTCCAGCCCATCGGCTGTTAGCACTCTTATGGCGTCGTCTGCCGCTTTTACACCTTCATCGTGAACGCCACTCATAGTATAGTTTTGAGTTTTAATATCCAGGCGGGTTACTTCTACTAATGGGTTTATCATATGAAGTCCACTTTGAAGCACATCGTTTTGAACTTTACCAAAAAGTTTTTTAACACCTACCTGTCCAGCATCAATTTGTACAATAGAACCCATCAATACACCGATGACCATAATAACAATGCCGGAAATTTTTACAATTCCTGCATAACGCTGGGCCGAGCTTGGATTACGGCCAATGACGATACCGATGATAAGTACGATCATTCCAACAATAATGAGTGCCATAATGAGTTTCGTTTTGGTTTTTTAATTTATAAATCAACTACTGTGGTCTGATATAACTACCCATTTGCCATTTATTTTCCTGAACACTAGAGTAAAATGGCCACTTACATCTCCAATGGTTCGGGTTAAATAGTATTTACCGGTTACATGAAAATATTCAGCAGAAAGTTGTTTTACTTGAATGAGAGTGAATGTAAGTTTACCCATTGTAGCCGTATCAGGATAATTCTTTTTATAATTTGCCAATGTATTTTTATAGCCATATGTAACACCCGATTTGCCAATAAACATTAAAGAATCATTTTCCCAATAGCCAACCATAAATGCTTCTACATCTCCGCGGTTCCATGCTGCATTTTGTTTTGCCAATACATTTCTTACTTCTGTTTCATCTTTTGTTTGGCTAAAAACTGAAAGCGATATAATAGTTAACAAAGCAACAAATACTGATCTCATAAGTTTTTAATTGAACTTCAAGGTAATCAAAAAGAGTTTCGAATAATAAAGCCCCGGAAAGATTTAATGATTGCAGTCGGTGACATGACAATGTTTTGCCTCGCGGCAAAATTTCCAGTTCATGTAATAAGCAAGTATGATAAGAATTGAGGATGGAATGATCAGCCACACTATGTTGGCGGTAAAAAAATGTTTAACTATCAGTAAAAACATTCCGGCAATAAATAAATATATAGGAGAAAGTTTGTGATGATGTTTCTTATATCCATGCCAAAAAGTAAATCCACCAATTAAAAGAGCGATCAGGATCATGGCTGCTTCAAAGTAAATATTATCAAGAAGATTAATGCCGAATAGTGGCAAAGAGCTTATAAAAAGAGGTAACAAAGCACAATGAATAGCACAAGCCAATCCTGCCGATACACCAAGGGCATTCCAATTTATCTGAATCTTCATGGAGTGCAAAGATAGACCTGTGCAACTATGTTGCAAAATATAATTATCTTTGTTTATCGAAAACAGATCGGATCGGTCATGAATAATTTTGAACTTACATTATGAGCAGAAAAACCGTTTTTTATATTGTTTTTTTCTTTTTACTGGTCATTGGTTTTTATTTTACGATGAGCCAACTAATACCTGGTTTTGGGAAATCAAAACTTGCGCCAATAGGAAAAGTGTTGCCTTTTGCATTTACTAACCAGGATGGACAAAAGGTAACAGAGCAAGATGTAACGGGGAAAGTATTTGTCGCTGAATATTTTTTTACCACCTGCAAAAGCATTTGCCCGGTAATGAATGCAAATATGAAAATAGTGTATGAACGATTTAAAAATGAAAAGGACTTTCTTATAGTTTCTCATACTAGTGACCCGGCTACAGATTCTGCAACGAGATTAAAAAAATATGCCGATTCAATGAATGTTGATACCAGAAAATGGATATTTCTTACTGGCACAAAGGATAGTCTTTACAGGCAGGCCCGGCATAGTTATAAAATTGATGACCCCAATAATAACCCACTAAGTAACGAAGTAGATTTTCTACATTCCCAATTTTTTTCATTGGTTGACAAGAATGGTATTGTTAGAAATATTTATGAAGGAACTGAAAGGAAGGATGTAGAAAGGATGATAAAAGAGATAGAAGTATTGCTGAAAGAAAAATAATTTTTTATGAACACAAAAGTTCATGATATTCTTCGCCGTAACCAACTTAGTGTGACGGCAAGTCGTGAAAAGATCCTCAATCTTTTTTTAACTAATACAAGAGCTCTTGCACATGCTGATATAGAACATAAAGCAGGTGAAAGATTTGATCGTGTAACTGTTTACCGCACTCTGCAAACCTTTGTTGAAAAAGGAATATTGCATACAATTCCTACCGCCGACAATTCAGTAAAATATGCTTTATGTAAGAATGATTGTTTTGAAGGACACCATCACGATAATCATTACCACTTTATTTGTTCTGTTTGTGGCAAAACGGAATGTCTTGAAGATTTTGTGATCCCACCAGTTAAACTCCCGAAACAATATCTCGCAAATAATGTTGAAATAGTAGTAAATGGTGTTTGCAGTGCTTGCCAAAAGTAAGCCCCCGTGTGGAAACAAGGGGACTTAGGTTAAGGCTCTGATTAGTAGCTATGTTGAAATGCAATAATTGCATTTACTTTTCTATTGTAAAGTAAAACGAGAAATAAGTGTAATCCAAAAAAGAGGCATACCACCTTTGTGGTATTTTTCATTATTCTTTTGTTAAGGCCTGCATTTCTGAATGTATAAACATCATTAAGTTACCGACTACAGAAGGGGAAAAGTCAAAATGAAGTCCGGCAGACTTGAAAAGCTCCGGCAAAGTTCGGGTACCGCCTTGGGCAAGTGCGGCCACATAATTATTAAGGGCCTGCTCCTTGTTTTCTTTAAACTGTTTCCAAAGGCCAATGGCGCCAAGCTGCGCAATGCCATATTCTATATAATAAAATGGCACTTCAAAAAGATGGAGTTGCTTTTGCCAAAAATATTTGCGGTATTCTTCTAAGTCGGAAATATCCAGAACAGGTGAAGTAAACTCATTAAAGATATCAACCCATTTATCTGATCGTTCTTCTTCAGTATGGTTGGGATTTTCATATAACCAATGCTGAAATTTATCAATAGTGGCTATCCAGGGAAATATTGTGATCACTCTTTCAAGCTGGTGCTCTTTGGCTTGCTTTAATTCTTCTTCAGATTTGAAAAACACATGCCAGTTATCCATTGTGAAAAGCTCCATTGCCATACTTGCAACTTCTGCAATTTCCATTGGGTATTCTTTGAAAGCCGTCAATTCAAGATCATGTGCAAGAAAAGAATGAACTGCGTGACCACCTTCATGTACCATCGTTGTTACATCATCCATTTGTCCGGCTGCATTCATAAAAATAAAAGGAGCGCCGCTTTCAGCTAAAGGGCAATTGTATCCACCCGGTGCTTTTCCTTTTCTGCTGTCAAGATCAAGATGGCCCATTGCTTTCATTTTATTTAAGCAATCGCCAAAGAATGGTTTCAACTCATTAAAACATTCAATTGATTTTTCAACTAACTCATCACCGGTTTTAAAGGGGTTCAAGGCTTTTTCATCTGCTGGATGAGCTTCCAGGTCCCATGGTCGCAATGTATCTACACCAAGTTTTTTCCTCTTTTTTTCATAAATCTCATTTACCAAGGGTAATATTTTTTCTTTTACCGCCTGGTGAAATTGAAAACAATCTTCAGGTTTGTAATCAAAGCGACCCATTTCGGCAAACTTATAATCGCGATAATTTGCAAACCCGGCATTAACTGCAATACGATGACGCTTTTCAACAAGAGATGAAAACAGTTTGTTCAGACTTTCTTTGTCCATTAACCGTCTATCGCCAACTTTTCTGTAAACTGACTCTCTTAATTTCCTATCGTTATTCTCCAGGAATTTTGTTGCTTGTTGTAATGTGTATTCTTTTCCATCAACCTCAATTGTCATTTTGCCTGCGATGACGCCATATTGCTGTTGCATAACACTCATCTCGGCAACGATCGGGATATTTTCTTCGCGGAAAAGATCAATCTGCTTTTTTACAGTGCGCAGGTAAGTAAAAAACTTTTGCTGATCAAGTTCTTTTGTAAAAGGAGAACTGATAAGTTTTTTATTCAGCTTGTCAGCATAGGGCTGTGCTTTGGGCTGAATTTCCATCATGAAAAAAGTAAACGCCTCTTCGAGTTCTTTATTCTCGGTATCACATGTCATCTTTATTTGACGCCAGCAACCATCTTCACTTAAAACAGCTTCCAACTCACTTATATCTTTTAACCACTGTTCCAGGTCTTCTTTAGAATTTATTTTTCTTTCAAGAAGGTTAATGAAAAAAGGCTCAAGCTTTTCCCAGGCAGTAACAGTAAAATCTTTTGGTAAAAAATGACGGGGAAGTTTTTTTATATCGGCAGAATACATGGTATACTAATTTACTATTTCGCTAATATGCAAATCAGGGGCCAGTATCATTCACATTAGCAAACTATCGTTGATCTGATAACTAATATATTTATTCGGATTTCTTTTTAGCCGCTCTCTTCTTAGGCTTTTCTTCAGCGACAGGTTCTTCCTTCACTTCTTCAACAGCTTCTTCTGTTTCTTCAGGTAGCTCAGAAAGTTTTATTTCTATGTTATGTTTTTTCAATGATTCAAACCATTTCACCATCTTCTTCATATCGCTGCTGTACACTCTTTCAAAATCCATTTCAGGATAAGCTTTTTCGAAATATTTTTTTACAGCATCATTATCCTTTGCATCTGGTAAAGAACCACCCTCTTTTTCCATTGCATTAAAAACATCTACCAGGTTCACATTGTCTCTTTGTGTATAAACCTCTATGCTTTCAAGGTGAGAAAAATTATGCACACGGCTTGAAATGAACTGTGTTTTATTTTCGTCAAGTGAACGGACAACAGCACCGTCTCCGCGACTGCTGATCAGCTCAAATAATCCCGGAAGACCGGTAACCGCAACAAGTTTACTATACTCCATAAAAATTTAGAATTTGGGAGTGCAAGATAACCCGAAAACAGCAACCAAAATCTTTCGATTTATTTTTTATTCGGCCACCTATTACGTCTCATATTTGAATTAATTTACACCAGAAAGGAAACCTTTATATATGAAAACACTACTCCTTTTTTCTTTAGTGCTTATAATAGCATTTTGCAGCTGCAAACAAACTGGTAACGAGGCGCATGCCCAGACCCAGACAATATCAAGGGATACTTCTATCAAATTAGGAACTTCCTACAGCGAAACATTTTTTGACAGCCTGCAAATGGAAAAATTTATTGGTAAACAACAGTTTCATGATTCAGTTAAGAGAAGGATACGGAATTTCTATAATGCCCGCAATTACCAATATGCATGGTTTTTTAAAGAAGGAATGGCTGATTACGCTTCTTCTTTTTACGTGGCGTATAAAGAGTATATCAGCTATTCGCAGGACAGTACTTTAAGAAATTATTCATTTGAAAAATTATATGATTCGTTGTGGAGCGGAAATTTTAAGTATGATATTAGCGATAGCCTTGTTTTAAATACTGAGTTGCTTTTGACCGGGCAGTTTTTTCGCTATACCAGGAGAGCTTACCAGGGAAGAAACCAACTTGATGCACATGAATTAGATTGGTTTATTCCACGGAAAAAAATTGATCCTTCCGCACTACTTGATTCTTTATTGTCTCGCAAGGGTAAGAATCTAAAAGAACTCGAACCACTAAACCGGCAGTACGATCTATTAAAGGACTATCTTCTTAAATATTACGAGATAGAAAAAAAAGGCAGTTGGTCAATTGCAAAACCAGATAAGAAAAGTTATAAATTAAATGATACTTCAGCATTGTTGCCACTAATTAAGAAAAGATTGTTTCTCACAGGTGATATGATCAAAGAAGATACAACGGTAATTTTTACACAAGAATTAGAGGATGCTGTAAAAAGTTTTGAGAAGCGTTATGGATTCAAAGAAGACGGTCTTATTACGATCTCGCTTATAAATGAAATGAAACGACCTATAGAAGAGCGGCTACAACAGATATTAATAAATATGGAACGGATTCGTTGGTTACCCGCAGAACCATCTACGGATTACTTGTTGGTGAACATACCGGAGTTTCGATTGCATGTGTATGATAAAGGAAAATATAGTTGGAGCTCAAATGTTGTGGTAGGGAGTGCAGCGAATAATACGGTGATCTTTACGGGTAATCTAAAGTACGTCGTATTTAGCCCTTATTGGAATGTTCCCCCATCCATATTAAGAAAGGAAATATTACCAGGAATAGCAAGGAATAAAAATTATTTGGCGAATCACCACATGGAATGGAATGGAAACAGTGTAAGACAAAAGCCGGGACCATGGAACTCGCTTGGGCAGGTTAAATTTTTGTTTCCTAATACTTACAACATTTATCTACACGATACTCCATCAAAAAGCCTTTTTAATGAAGATAAAAGAGCATTTAGTCATGGATGTATCCGGCTTAGTGAACCAAAAAGAGTTGCACAATACCTTTTGCGAAATGATGCAAAATGGGATTCATTAAGAATAACAAAGGCAATGAATGCGGGTAAAGAACAATATTATACTATAAAAGAACCTGTTCCTGTTTTCATTGGCTATTTTACGGCATGGGTTGACAGGGATGGTAAATTAAATTTCCGCGACGATGTTTATGGCCACGATAAAAAAATGAAAGAAAGGTTATTTGCAAAAGCAAAATAAATATCATTATGAAAAGAAAGATCGGATATAAAATATTTATCACAACTAATTTATTGTTTCTTTTTTTACAGGCATCCACTCAATCATCAAAAAGGGAAATGCAAAAACTGGTTGATGAAAATCTACAGTTAGCTGTAAAGCAATATAAGCACATGCAGCAATTATTGCCTGCTGGTAAATTACCCCGCAGTTATGATTCTGTAAAAAACGAACTTATTGTTTCGGGAACCGATTGGTGGTGCAGTGGTTTTTATCCAGGCACCTTATGGTATTTATATGAATACACAAAAGATGAAAGCCTGAGGACAGAAGCGATACGAAGCACCGCTTTATTGGAAAAGGAAAAAAATAATAAAGGCACTCATGATCTTGGGTTTATGCTTTATTGCAGTTATGGAAACGGATACCGTCTTACAAAAGAAAACTCTTACAAGAATGTAATGATCACCGGTGCTCAATCTTTGTCAACGAGATTTAATCCAATCATAGGATGTATTAAATCCTGGAATAGTAATAGCCGCTGGCAATTCCCTGTAATTGTAGACAACATGATGAATCTTGAATTTTTGTGCGAGATGACAAAGCTGAGTGGTGATTCATCTTTTTATAAACTAGCCATTACCCATGCAAATACAACTATAAAAAATCATTATCGAAATGATTTCAGTTCATATCATGTCATCGATTATGATACGGTCACTGGTAAAAAAATTAAAGGATATACAGCGCAAGGAGCATTTGATGAATCCGCCTGGGCACGTGGTCAGTCATGGGGCTTATATGGCTTTACATTGATGTATCGTGAAACGAAAAAGAAAGAATATTTAGACGTAGCTACTAATATTGCAAATTTTCTATTGCATCATAAAAACATGCCTGCAGATAAAATCCCATATTGGGATTATGATGCAACGGATATACCAAATACTTATCGGGATGCATCAGCCGCCGCAATTCTTTGTTCCGCATTATTAGAACTGGCAAAGTATTCTAATAAGAAACAGCAAAAAGAATATATGGATGTAGCAATAACTATTCTTAAAAACCTTTCTTCATCTTATCGTGCTACTATGGGCACTAATGGAGGATTCATTTTAAAACATGGCGTTGGCCATTTGCCAGCAAAATCAGAAGTTGACGTACCGCTAACCTATGGTGATTATTATTTTATAGAAGCGCTGATGCGTTATAAAAACTGGTACTTAAAATAAACAGTAAGAGCTTGCAAAGACAAGCTCTTACTGTTTAAGTGTTTAGCTGTTCTTTTCTTTTCGTCTGAAGCCAGCGAGAAAGACCAATCCAACAATACCAAAGGTTGCAATTAGAATTCCTTTGTCTCTTTTAGGTTTGTTTTGAAGTGAAGGGGCAATTGATGCATAAGAGGCCTCTTTCGGTACAAACTTTTCTTCCGGTTGTTCCGATACAACATCCCAATCATTGTACCCTTTTCCTGTCAGGTAGGTAAGCATTTCTAGTTCATCTGCTCTGCGCTGTTTTAATTCTTTCAGGTATTTTTTTCCTGCTTCACAATTAAAATCTCCGGTTGCAGGATGAGTGATCACATACCTTGCCTGGTAATTATCTGTATTTGGCGTTACCTGGAACATCAGGTCCTGCGGAAATGATTTTCTATTATAACGAACATGCAACCTGGTAAAGTAAACATTGGTTGAATAGTCGTCATCATCCCACACATCATCATAGTTTGCCCAGTCACGATTAAGCCACCAAACACCTGCTTGTACAAGATCCTGCGTTGAAGGCGCAGTTGCCACGCAAGGATCGCATTTCACAAAATTCTTCGGACTCACATCCCACGCATATTCTAACATGGCAAGCGCCTTACCTTCTTTATCCCATTGGTTCTGGAAAAGGTTAGCATAGAAATTTCCAAAATTATTTTTTACAAACAACGGAATGTTTTTTCCTGTCGGCAGAGATACAGTTCTGTAATTAGTAGTTTCTATTCTTCCTTTTTTGGTAAATGCATACACGATCATATCCTGGTCGCCATCTGCATTGGCCATACCAAGACGAATGGGCAACATAAATTTTGGAGAAGTGAAACTGATCTGAATCGGACGTAGAAAATTTCCAGGAAGTTTTTTCTTTTCTGCTTCATTTACTTTGACTACAAAAAACTTCAAATTACTTTTTATATAAGGCTCTAACACTTCATCCGCACCAGCGGGAATTTTATAATCATTTTCTTCCAACCATGTTTTTAAACCAGACGATTCTTTTGCGGAAAGAATAAGAATGTCATATTCACCAACAAGATATTTGGCCTCGATCTTTACTCCCCAATCCTTCTCTCTTTTTGAAACTGATTTATTCCCTCTTATCATAATGCCCGGAGCCATTCCAGATAACGCTTTTTCTTCACGCATATCATATTGATTACACGGATTCTGATCATAATACTCTACCAATCGTGGCTTGCTATATTCATTCAAAGTATTAAAGATGGATTGATCCACTACTTTAATATCTTTTTTTTGCAACACAACGGGCACCGGTACCACCATTGCAAAATCTTTAAAATTTCCTTTGAAATCATTGTACATAGTGATAACGTTTCGATTACCATCTCTCACAAGTATAACCTGTGATGTTTTGTTTTTCAACGTACCGTCTGCTTTGCTTACATAAAATCCACAGAAGGCAGCAGCTTCATTAGATATCATAGCTGCCAGTATAATTATTGCAGCTCCCTTTTTCATTATTGGCTTCATGACTATTTGTTTTAGTTTATTGATGAGATTAAATTGAATAATTGTTGATGTCCAGTGAAAAACTTTAGCTTTAAAAATTTTATCAAGCAATGGAACTAATGGAGCGGCGGCAACAAGCACCCAAATGATCGTGTTGTATTTCCATTTAAAAGCAGCGAGATAAAAGGCAACAGCAGCGATTAGCACAGCCCAAATAATTCTTGCTATGGGATGATTGGGTGATGTTCTTGGATCGCTGATCATAAAAAAGGTGAAGAGCAACAAGCTGCCTGTACTTACTGAATGAATAAAATGATCCATTGGCCAGCCAAGCACATACACCTGTCGCCAATAAAGCAAACCAATAAAAGTTAACAAGAAGGCAAGACTCACATCTAATTTCTGCACTCTTGTTACTACAATTGTTCCGAAGGTGATCACACCAAAAAAGATCACAGCATTACTTCCCCATTGGCCCGGGCTTAACCATGCATCTTTTGTAAGAAGTATTGTGGCTACGATGCCAAATGCAGAAGGATTGAAAATATGTTTTTGATTAAACCGAAGAGCATATTTTGAAGCAACAGTTAAAAAAGCGGCAAGTAAACTAACATACCAATAATTTGTCTTTAATAAAAGACAAAGACTCATTGCACTAATAAGTACGCTGAATCCCCATCGATCAAAATCTTTTGGCTTTAAAAATCTTTTTGTCTTAATAGAATCAACGGAATATTGAAATAATAAACATCCTCCAATGCTGATTATATAATGCTGCCAATCGGCATACCAATGGAGAAAAAGAATTCCATAACTAAGAAAAATAGCCTGGAATATTACCTGGAAATACCGGGGGTCTAAAGCAAATGATAGTCGCTGCATAAGCATTCATTTGCTATAAGGATGTTGGGGTCGCCGGGATTACACAAGGGCGAAACAGGAAAAATTAAAAATAAACTTTTATGGAAGTATGCAGCACTTGCTTCGTTAAGATGACATTCAACCCAACTGGCTGATTTTAATTTGCATAACAGTAGCAATACTTAAAGCTCTTTCTTTAGCAAGAAATGCTTTTTCTCCTTCATATAGCTCATCTACCGACTCGTTAAAGTACTTAAGCCATGTTTCAAAATGATGTATCTGAAGTGGTGATTGTTGATGCAATATCAAATGCGGCTGCATCGCATTTTTACGGTACACATCATTTTGAAATAAAACGCTATCCCAGAAATTTACTAATATATCAAGGTGATGAGACAGATCGATCTTAGCCACATCAGTGAATAGATAGCTGATAGAATTATCTTTTAGAAGTTTATTGTAAAAAAGAGTAAGAAGCTCTAATAAATCATCTCTATTTGAGATATCTTTTTTCATTTAATCTGGAAATTGGGACTTATCAATGTTAGGAACAATACGAAGAGCATTTTTGTAATATATTTTTTTCAAAATGGAATCAGGTAAACCCATTCCATACATAGCCCAGAAAGCATGATATTTTTTATGGTAAGGAAAATATTCATCTTCTGTTTCCAACACCCGAAAGTAGGTTGCATATTCTTCCGGCACCCAACTGTCTTTACCGAATAAGATCCTATCCTGGTATTTTTCAAAAAACTTCTTTGCCGCTTTTGGTTGTCTTCCTAATTCGGCAATAATAGCTCCAAATTCAACATACATGTTTGGGATCTCATCAAGTAAACTACTAAGCTTTTCCAGGTTATTAGGATACCAACCAAAATGGGCATTGATAAAAGTAGTTTTAGGGTGCTTCCTGAACATACGATGCTGTTCATCGATCAGTTGCTGCCATGGCGCCGGATCTGTATCACTTCTTTTACGACGATCATGTGTTGCAAGCTCAAGCCACCTTTCATTTTTATCATCCATAGGATCCCAAAAAGATTTTGGATCTGCTGTATGAATAAGAACCGGGATCTTTAATTCAGCAGCCTTATTCCAAACCGGATCGAGTCTTGGATCATCAACAGGAATACGTTTACCGCTAATATCTTTCGATGACATGCCAAGACTCTTATAAATTTTCAAACCATTGGCGCCATTCTTTACATCTTCTTCTAATTGTTTGGCTGCTTTTTCACCCCAGCCTTCTTCGCCAACTTTGCCGAAATCTACATTTGCAAAAACAATAAAGCGTTTTGGAAAATTGTCTTTTATGTTTTGTGCTGATTTTACAATATTACTTCCACTTTGTCCGCTCAGGTTCACCATTACTTTCATATTCAGCTTATCCATTTCTTTTATCAGGCCATTGAGGTCCATTGTTGGCATATTGAACTGGTGATTATGCACATCAATAAATGGAAATTTTGCTTTTGTTAATTTATGTTCCGGCACCACCAGTGTAGAAGGAGGATTATATGATTCAAAATCCATTTTACTGGTTGCCTGCCCTGATGTTATAAAAGAAATTGCCAGCGAAATAAGTCCAAGTAATCTTCTCATAATTTTTTATTTAAATATCAAGCTAATAAATGATCAAAGCAAACTTTAACCGCTTGTACAATTAATGAAATAATTATCACACATTCATGTCAGGGTTCAGAAGATCGGCAGTAAGCGAATCTTGTTTATGTGGCTTAGGCGCCTTCATGTGTTCATGCTGTATGTGTTTTACCTGGTAAAGTGTTTCTATGCTATTATCCACTAGCTCTTTTGCAGTGCGTTGAACATATTCGCTACGTTTAAATTGCAGAACATTTTTATCCATATCTTCTGCCGTCCAGCCGCGGCTCCAACCCAAAAAGCTAAATGGAGGAAAAACAAAGCCAAGATCAGTAAAGAATACCATCATCTGTCCTGCCACTTGCTGAATATTATCCTGCCCGCCGGTAATAATAAATGAAGCCACCTTATTTTTTATAAGCACTTTGTCTTTTAAGGTGATCTGGTTCTGCACGCAATTCAATCGTTCGGCCATTTTAAAATAAAGTGAGGATGGATTGCCCCAGCGGATCGGAGTTGCTATCATAACAATATCTGCCCAAAGGATCATATCCCGATACACTTGTGTCATTCCATCTTTGGGTTTCATTTCAGTGATACTGCATGGCCATGTGCAGGCATTTACATGCTGTGAGTAATAACCTCCGCATGCACGAAAACCAAGATCACGAAGCTTCAGCATTTTTGTTGCAGCGCCATAATGTTCCTTTGCATAATCCAATGCTATTTCTAATGCTGCTTCCGATGTACTATATCTTGGCAGCGCATCATTCATGTTGGTAGTGGAGATACCCAAAATATTTTTTGAGTCTGGTGTTGTTTGATAATCGAGCTTGATCAGGTCTTTATTCCCAGCCATGCCACGGACAAGTCACATACAATCCATCATATTTATTTTCCACCAATCCCAAACCCAACGGTCCTGCTTTATGCAGGCATGCATTGCCGATGGCTGATATTTCGTTGTTGAAGTGAAACAAAGCAACTTTATGCGGACCTAACGGAACTATCTTTTGTGAGTTGTTCGGCAACTCGCTCAACGAACAAACTTTTATGAAAGCCATAGGAAACTTTTTGATTGGCTATCAAGTTGAGGAAATTTTTCGGGAGGAAGAAATTAATTTTTATTAAGCAAGCTGTAGTGCTATATTAGGCTGCTGTTGTGTCACTCACTTGTACTTTCTGTAATTCTATTCGGCTTCTTGTCTTCACTTCCTCGAATCTTTCATCATAATCACTTCTTATCGTTCCCATCATTCTGTCCCAGAATAAAAAGTACAAGCCGTAATTGCCTTTAAAATATTGATGATGTAGATTATGATTCACAGAGGTGTTTATCCATTTACCAAACCAATTCTTGCTAAAGCCTCTTGGATAGATCTCATAGCCGGTATGACCATAGACATTATAAATGATGGACATTAAAAAGAAGATGGGCAAATGAAGACTGTGAATAGGAATAGTAAAAAGAAAAACAGCAGTGATACCAACTTCCACAATTGCTTCCAATGGATGAAAAGCATAAGCGGCCCAGGGCGATGGATTGGTAGATTGGTGATGAACAAGATGGAATATTTTAAAAACCTTTGGATGATGCATTATCCGGTGCGTCCAATAGAAATAAGCATCATGCATAATGAACATTAAAGGAAAAGCGGCAAAAAAATAGAACCAACCAAACTCTTCGATCTTTGTGTAATATGTTGTGTACGGTTCAATGTTTGGATTCTTGATAAGGAAGAAAGGAACAAAAGCAAACATGAGCATTGTTATAATAGAATAACTAACCTCACGCAGGTAATCATTTACTTTTGGAAATTTCTGCTGTATTTTTTTATTGCCTATCCATTTACGCAACACTACATAGCCGAGAAGAAAAGCTATCCCGGCAATATAAAAATATCTCAGGCTGACATTCTGAAGCACTTTAAAGTAATCTTCCCAGGTCATTGCTTTATTTTTTCAAGTGTTGCCAATAATTTTTCATAGCCACTATTTCCTCATAATCCTTCAAAATCTTATTAATTGTGGTTCTGCATTAATGTGCATCCAGCCAATTCTTTCCCTCACCACATTCAGCAATCACCGGGACTTTATTAGGTAAAGGCATTGCTGCTTGCATACACTCAACGATCAATGGTTTTAATTCTTTTACTTCATCTTTTGTTGCATCAAAAACCAATTCATCATGCACTTGTAAGATCATCCTGCTTTTAAATCCTTCTTTTTTCATAGCAGCATGAACTTTTATCATCGCCAGTTTTATCATATCTGCTGCGGTTCCCTGTATTGGGGAGTTGATCGCATTTCGTTCTGCAAAGCCTCGTACTGTAAAGTTGGATGAGTTGATATCTCTTAACCAACGCTTGCGCCCCATCAATGTTTGTACATAGCCATGTTCACGGGCAAAGTTGATCGTGTCGTCCATATATTTCTGTATGCCCGGAAATTGTTTTTTATAATTATCAATGATCTCTTTTGCTTCGCTTCTTGCTATACCAAGATTATCTGCTAAACCAAACGCTCCCTGGCCGTAAATGATCCCGAAGTTTACACTCTTGGCTTTATAACGCATTTCTTTTGTTACATCTTTTTCATCTATATTATAAACTCTTGCAGCGGTTGCCGTATGAATATCAGTTCCGTCTTTAAATGCTTTGCACATATTCTTATCGCTGCTAATGGATGCAACAATTCTTAATTCAATTTGCGAATAGTCGGCAGATAACAGAATATGCTTACTATCTCTTGGAACAAAAGCTTTCCGAATTTCTTTTCCACGATCCGTTCTTACTGGTATATTTTGAAGATTTGGATTGTTACTTGCAAGACGCCCTGTAACCGCTACTGCTTGACCGTAAGTTGTATGAACCCTTCCGGTTTTTTTATTAATAAGTAATGGTAATGAATCAACATAAGTTGATTTCAATTTTGTCATTTCTCTGAAAACAAGAATATCTTCAGCGATCTTATTTTCCTTTGCCGCAAGTTTCAACAATACATCCTCACCGGTTTGATACTGACCTGTTTTTGTTTTTTTAGCAGAAGGATCCAGTTTGAGTTTGTCAAATAAAACTTCACCTAATTGTTTTGGCGAAGCAAGATTAAAACGAACGCCGGCTTGTTTGTAGACACTCTCTTCAGCCTTCTTAGCATCTTTTTCTAGTTCTTTCGAATAGTCTTTCAAAAACTCTTCATCGATCCTTACACCTTCAAACTCCATATCCGTCAAAACTTTTACAAGCGGATTCTCCACTTCATAAAAAACTTTTTCAACCTCTTTTTCTTTTAGTTGCGGTAGAAAGACCTGTTTCAATTGTAATGTGATATCGGCATCTTCAGCCGCATATTCTTTTATTTTTTCAAGTTCCACATCACGCATATTTCCTTGCGGGGCTCTTCCTTTTTTGCCGATCAGTTCTTCAATATGCACTGGTTCATAGCCAAGATATTTTGCACTCAATTGATCCATGCTTCTTTTTCCATCCGGTTCTATTACATAATGCGCCAGCATAGTATCAAAAATTTTTCCTTTTAATTCTATGTCATACCATTTCAATACGAGCATATCGTATTTAGTATTTTGCCCGATCCATGTTTTGGTTTTATCATTAAACAATGGTTCGAACAAAGCAAGGATTTCTTTTGTCTTTTGTTGATCTGCGGGGCATGGTATATAATAAGCTTCACCGGGTGTAATAGAAAAACTTAATCCCACTAATTCTGCCTCATTGGCGTCGATCCCTGTTGTTTCAGTATCAAAACATATTTCAGCATGTTTCTTTAATTCTGCTACCAATTTTTTTATGGCAGCATTATCTTGTATTGCTTCATATTTATGCGGAGTATTATTAATATTCTTGCTAACAGATATTGATTCTCCGGAGTCACTTCCATTTGATGAAGCCTGTTCAATGGGTATAGACGGGGCAGCACTTTCAACTATATTTCCAAACAAATCGGTTTGTACTCCAACAGGCTGCTCTTTTTTAATAAAATCTTTATTGGAAACAGTGATGGCAAACTCATCACCCAATACTCTTTTACCAAGCGTTTTAAATTCCAGCTCTGCAAATACCTCTCTTAGTATGTCTTTGTTTATTTCCTTCATCCTGAAATTTTCTTCATGAAATTCTACAGGCACATTCGTAATGATCGTTGCTAATTTTTTACTTAGTATGGCAAGATCTTTTCCCGCTGCTACTTTTTCTCCCAGCTTACCTTTAATATTGCCAGCATTTTTTAAAACATTTTCCAATGTTTCATATTCAGCAAGAAGTTTCGCCGCTGTTTTTTCTCCCACACCTGCTATGCCCGGGATATTATCGACTGCATCACCCATTAAGCCCAACACATCGATCACCTGGCTTACATTTTTAATATTCCATTTTTCACAAACTTCTTTCGGCCCCATTAATTCAACATCACCGCCCTGGTAGCCCGGTTTGTAAATTTTCACTTTGTCATTTACCAATTGACCATAATCTTTATCAGAGGTCACCATAAACACTTCATACCCTTCTTTTGCAGCTAGTTTACTCAACGTACCTATTATATCATCAGCTTCATAGCCATCAAGTTCAACAACAGGAACATTAAATCCCTGGATTATTTTTTTTATATCGGGTATGGCGGCTATCAGATCTTCTGGAGCTTCCTGGCGATTTGCTTTGTAGTCTACAAAATCTGTGTGGCGTTCTGTTGGAGCTTCTGTATCAAAACACACAGCCAGGTGAGTTGGCTTCTGATTATTGATCAGTTCAAGCAAAGTATTGGTAAAGCCAAACTGTGCATTTGTGTTTTTTCCTTTTGAAGTTATTCGCGGATTGCGGATGAGTGCATAGTAGGCTCTGAACACCAAAGCAAGGGCATCGAGCAGAAAAAGTTTTTTTGACATCCTGCTAAGATAAAAAAATCATAGCGAGCCAATAAAAATGCCTTAACCAGAGACTTTTCCGGTTAAGGCATGAATTTTTTTTTAGTAGTCAGTTTTTACTGTTGATGATCTTTGTTAGTCTCTTCTTTATTCAAATATTTTTCAGGATTCTGAACGAGCACAGTTCCTGTGTAAGCACCAGAATTAGTAGCCGGAGAGCTTACAACAGTAGGAGCTATGTCACTATTCGCCCTGTCTTTATGAATAAAGTTCAGGTAAAGAGCAAAGAACAGCAGGTTGAATGCAAAAAAGTTAACGATTTTACGGATGCGTCTTTTCATAAAAATTGGATTTAGATTCGTTTGGCTAAACTATAAAACGAATAATGGTGCGCAAAATTTTATGAAATCAAAAAATTAAAATCGGGCAAATGTACCGGGGAGGGATTCGTATTACTACGAATATTTTTTTCGGGTTGTACTCATTTCTTCAATTCCTCGAGTTGTTTCTGTAAACGAAACATCTCATCTCTCAATCTGGCCGCTTCCATAAAATCAAGATCTCTGGCCGCTTTCTCCATTTCTTTTTTAATTTTTGAAATGGCTTTTTCTGCCTGAGGAATGGTTTTGTATTCAGCCTGGTCTTCTGCAGCTATAGTTACTAGGTCTTCACCGGGTAGAATAGCATAAGGGTTGGCAGGATCATATCCTTTGATATCTAACACTGATGTTTGTGCAAAAACATCCTGGGTGGTTTTTATAATTGTTTTAGGGGTGATGCCATACTTAATATTCCATTCAATTTGTTTTTCCCGGCGACGGTTCGTTTCGTCAATTGTTTTCTGCATGCTTTCCGTCATCTTATCTGCATAAAAAATCACAAGGCCATCTACATTTCTTGCGGCACGGCCTGCAGTTTGGGTCAAACTTTTTTCATTTCTTAAAAAACCTTCTTTATCTGCATCAAGAATTGCTACTAAAGATACTTCCGGAAGATCCAGACCTTCACGCAAAAGATTTACGCCGACCAATACATCGATCTTTCCCAATCGCAATTCACGAAGTATCTCTACTCTTTCCAAAGTATCCACTTCACTGTGTATGTATTTTGATTTTATGTTGATGCGATGAAGATATTTATCCATCTCTTCGGCCATTCGTTTAGTAAGTGTAGTTACTAATACCCGGTCACCTTTTGTTACACGTTTATCGATCTCATCAAGCAGGTCATCAATTTGATTTACACTTGGTCTTATTTCAATTGGTGGATCGAGCAAACCTGTTGGGCGAACAACTTGTTCTACTACAACGCCTCCACATTTTTCCAATTCAAAATCATCCGGTGTTGCAGAAACAAAGATTGTTTGATTCAGCATTGATTCGAATTCATGAAAATTCAACGGACGGTTATCCAATGCAGATGGCAAACGAAAACCATAGTCAACAAGGATTAATTTCCTGCTTCTATCACCACCATACATGCCACTTACTTGCGGAATTGTTTGATGACTTTCATCGATGACACATAAAAAATCTTGTGGGAAATAATCAAGTAAACAGAAAGGTCTTGTACCCGGTTTCCTTCTGTCAAAAAATCTTGAATAGTTTTCTACGCCATTGCAATAACCCAATTCGCGGATCATTTCAACATCATAGTTCACTCTTTCGCTCAAACGTTGCGCTTCAATATATTTACCGGAATTTTTAAAATAAGAAACCTGTGCATTCATTTCGTCCTGTATCTCATACAGAATTTGCTGGATCATATCCTTAGGAGCTAAATAAAGATTAGCAGGAAAGATCGCAGCATTATCCAGTACACTTATTCTTTTTCCGGTCACTACATCAAAACTTTCTATCTCCTCAATTTCATCGCCAAAGAATGTAATGCGATAGCCATTATCCAGATAAGGGAGGTTAATATCAACTGTATCTCCTTTTACACGGAATGTTCCCCGTTTGAATTCAATCGTTGTTCTTGAATAGAGAATATTGACAAGTGAATGAAGAAACCCCTGGCGGGAGATCGTTTGTTTTTTATTAATGCGGATTATGCCATTGGCAAATTCATCAGGATTACCAATACCATAAATGCAACTTACAGATGCAACGACAATAATATCCCTGCGCCCACTTAATAATTCGGATGTCGCATGTAAGCGAAGCTTGTCTAATTCATCATTAATGGAAAGATCTTTTTCTATATACACATCGCTTACTGGTAAGTAAGCTTCTGGTTGATAGTAATCGTAATAAGAAACAAAATATCCAACAGCATTTTCGGGAAAAAACTGTTTGAATTCACCGTAAAGCTGGGCAACCAGTGTTTTGTTATGCGTAAGAACCAGCGTCGGTCGTTGAACATTTTGAATAACATTGGCGATGGTAAAAGTTTTACCACTACCCGTTACTCCAAGTAAGGTTTGGTATTTTTCTCCATCCAAAATTCCCTCTGTCAAATTACGTATCGCATCAGGCTGATCGCCGGCAGGAGGATAAGGTGTATGAAGTTTAAAAGCCATAAAATGTAGGGGAACAAATTTACTATCTTATTACTTCAATTTTCTCTTAATATAAACAGAGTAATCTTCGATCACCGGTTCATATGCTTCTTGCATTAGTGGCGATGTAAGGATAAAATCTGCTGTGGCCCTATCGCAGGCAACCGGAATATTCCAGGTTGCGGATATACGCAACAAAGCTTTTATATCCGGATCATGAGGTTGTGCTTCCATCGGGTCCCAGAAAAAGATCAACACGTCAATTTTACCTTCTGCGATCTTCGCTCCAATTTGCAAGTCACCGCCCAAAGGGCCACTCTGTAATTTTGTTATTGATTGATCGAGCTTCTCTTCAAGCAAACTGCCTGTAGTTCCTGTTGCATATAAGCGATGTTTAGCAAGTGTAACCTTATTAAATACTGCCCACTCGATCAATTCCTTTTTTTTATTATCATGGGCCACGAGTGCAATACGCTTCCGGCGTTCCATTATTCTTGTAACCATATTGAAATAAAATAAGTTTAAAAAAAATGCCTTACCCGTAAGGCAAGGCATTGAATGCTAAAGTTACGATTAATTAATTCAGTTCTGCCGATACGCTGATCTTTGGTTCAGCTGAAACTTTTCCTGCTGTGATCGGCTGACCTTCTACTCCAAAGTCTGCTAACTTAATATTGAAAGATGCGTTTGTTTTTAAAGCTTTGCCCGCAACAATAATAGTTGCCGGGGTTTTTACCTTTTGAGTTTTGCCTTTTATTGTAAGATCCCCTTCCACATTAACATTGTAAGTTCCGTCTTTGTTGAAATTAACTGCAGATGGGTTTGTAATTACTCCGCTAAAAGTTGCTTTTGGAAACTCATCAGAGTTCAGCCAGCTCTTTTGATTAAAATGCTCCTGGATCTTTGGGTTAGAAAAAGCAAAATTTTTGATCGAGGCTTCAAACTGTACTGTATTTTTTGAAGGATCAATCGCTGCTATACCGGTTTTATTTTCTGCTTTTGCTAAATCATCTATTGCGGTAGTAGCATCAAATGCAACTGTGGCCGATGTTGAAGTTTTCTTTTGTCCGAAAGCCATCATCGAAACCGTAGCGATCATTAGAGATAAAATTATTTTTTTCATTTTTGTTTAATTTATTTATTGGTTAAAGAATTAATTTTTTCTACAGTACTGCGTTTAAAACTGATAAAGTAAGTGCCTAGAATTTCACTATAAATGCCATCGCTGCATGAGCCTTTAATAAGAACATCTTCCCCAGGCTTTAGTTTTTTTGCTTCGGCCATGTGTTGATCTTGAAAAGCAAAAATTAGATAAGAACCGGTTGCCGCGTCTACCATCTTTATGTTCATCGTTGTGTCAGCTGGTTCTATACTAGTTACTATTCCTTTTACTGTAATAATTTTTTCCGCATATTTTTTATTAGCGGCTTTATGATCTTTTTCAAATTCTTTTATAAAAGGGATAGCCTCAACGATGTAATCTGATTTTAGGCTGGCAGTATCGTCATGTGAAAGCGTCGCGAAATAAAAATAAACAACTAGGCCGATAAGCAATAAACTGCCACCTGCAATCAGTAACCATTTCAAATTTTTCTTATTCTTAGGATTCTTAAACATTGTTCAGAAACTTATTTGACGTATTTGCCCGAAAACCCCTGCGTGTTATAATGAGTAAATAAGACAATGCAAAGGTTGATCCGTCTTTTAAGACTTCACTTGATATATGTTAATAAAAAAACCCATCTTAAAATTTTAAGACGGGCTTCACTAACCCATGTTTGTTTAATTCTAAAAACAGAATTTATACAGCTTGCATTTCTTTTATTTTCTCCCTGATCTTGGTTTCGATTTCATTTGCCAGTTCAGGATTATCAAGAAGCAGTTGTTTAACTGTATCACGGCCCTGGCCAAGTTTATCACTATTATAGCTGAACCAACTTCCGCTTTTTTGCACAATGCCCAGTTCAACACTCATATCAACGATTTCTCCTGATTTAGAAATACCTTCTCCAAAAATGATATCAAACTCTGCAGCACGGAATGGAGGAGCCACTTTATTTTTTACCACTTTTACTTTTACACGATTACCGACTGCTTCTTCACCGTCTTTTATTTGCGCCATACGACGAATATCGAGACGAACCGAAGCATAAAATTTTAATGCATTACCACCTGTTGTTGTTTCAGGGTTTCCAAACATCACCCCGATCTTTTCTCTCAGCTGGTTAATGAAAATGCAAATTGTATTTGTTTTAGCGATGGTTGCTGTAAGTTTTCTTAACGCCTGGCTCATTAATCTTGCATGAAGCCCCATTTTACTATCACCCATTTCACCTTCTAACTCACTTTTTGGAACAAGAGCCGCTACTGAGTCAATTACTACAACATCCAATGCGCCAGAAAGAATAAGACGATCTGCGATTTCAAGTGCCTGCTCCCCATAATCTGGTTGAGAGATCAATAAATTATCTACATCAACACCTAATTTCTGAGCATAAGCGCTGTCAAAAGCATGTTCCGCATCAATGATAGCACACATGCCACCTTTCTTTTGCGCCTGTGCGATCACATGAGTGGCGATAGTTGTCTTACCAGAAGATTCAGGCCCATAAATTTCCACAACCCTTCCTCTTGGTAAGCCACCTATTCCAAGAGCTACATCAAGCCCAATGGAACCTGTGGAGACCACTTCCATTTCATGAATTCCTTTTTCGTTCATCATCATGACGCTGCCCTTGCCATAATCTTTTTCAATCTTGTCAATGGTCAGCTTTAGCGCTTTTAATTTTTCATTGTTGGTTGACATATCGGTAGTTTTTTCTTTTGCTGTTTTTGCCATGTCTCAAAATTAAGTTTTCAGGGGGCTGTAGTTAAAAATTTATTTGAACAGCGAAACTAAGTATTTTAGTATTTAAACACTAATTTATTTGGATATATTTTTAAAAATTCCACTTTTGGGGTATTGGGGCCTCTTGAAAATCCATTTTAATTCCGGGAAATTAATTCCGATATTTGTTATCCTAAATTTTTGAAATTATGAAGAAATTATTTTCTCTGCTGGTTGCTTTCTCTGCAATGATAATTGTAAATGCACAGGATGCTGTATCAGCCCAACCGGGTGTTGTTTATGGTAAATATTCCGAAGAAGGAATGAAGCCCATAAGTATAAATGACCTTGAAAAGAAAATGACTGATAATAAATTCGATGGCAAGATCCAGGGCAAGGTGGTTGAGGTATGCCAGGCAATGGGTTGTTGGGCTAAATTGAAAAAAGATGATGGCACTACAGTAATGATAAAAGTAAAGGACCACGAATTTGCTATGCCTATGGATATGATAGGAAGAACAGTGGTTGTTGAGGGCAAGGCTGAGTTAAAAGAAACCTCGGTAGCTATGCTGAAACACTATGCTGAAGATGGAGGCAAAAGCAAAGAAGAGGTTGACAAAATAAAAGAACCAAAGAAGGAAGTGATCATGACGATCAAAGGTGTGAAAGTAGTTGAGTAAAAAATTTCTTATCAATATTTAACCTCCTGCACCCAGGAGGTTTTTTTATTTCTATGATTTCTCAATTAACTGTTGAATACTAAGAATACTCATCCATCCCATTGCAATTACAACTAACCAACCAACTATTTGCATCCAGATAGGATGTTTGTAGCCTTTCATGATTGAAGACTTTGTTGCAGCAATAAGAATTACTGCTAATGCTAGGGGAAGAATGATCCCATTTGCAGCTCCTGCAAAAATCAATAGTTTAATTGGGTTGCCAATGCTGACAAAGATGATCGTCGATGCAATTATAAATAGACTGATAACTATTTTTTCATTTTTGAAAACAAAAGGATGTAAGGTTTTCCAAAATGAAACAGATGTAAAGGAAGCACCGACAACAGAAGTGATCGCAGCGATCCAGATAACAATACCAAAAAATTTATAACCCAACTCTCCTGCAGCTGATTGAAAAACGGATGCAGCCGGATTTCCTGTTGCTAATTTTACTCCACCCCAAACAACTCCCAACGCAGCGAGAAATAAAACAAAACGCATGATTGAAGTAATAAGAATTCCACTAACGGCACTTCTTGTTACCTGGTGTAAATTTTCTTTCCCTTTTATATCGGCATCAAGCAAGCGATGTGCACCTGCAAAAGAAATATAACCACCAACAGTGCCGCCAACTAATGTCACTATTTTCATTGTATCAATTTTCTCCGGCCAAATAGTTCTATACAAAGCCTCACCAAGTGGTGGATGAGATGCTAATGCAACATACACTGTGAGGCCGATCATTATTATTCCAAGCCATTTTGCAAATCCATCGATCAATTTTCCTGCCTCTTTATACCAAAAAATTCCAAGAGCGATCACACAACTTATAATGGCGCCATATTTCGGATCTATGCCGGTCAAAACATTTACACCCAAACCACAGCCGGCAATATTTCCAATGTTAAATATCAATCCACCGAACGCTATCAGAAAAGCAAGAAAGAAACCAAGGCCAGGAAAAATTTTATTAGCAATATCCTGCGCCCTGTTTTCACTCACACTTACTATCCGCCAAATATTTATTTGAGTCCCGATATCTAACAGGATTGAGATAAGTATTACAAATCCAAAACTTGTAAGTAGCTGTTCAGTAAATAAAGATGTTTGAGTAAGAAAGCCGGGGCCGATCGCCGAGGTTGCCATCAGGAATGCGGCACCAAGTATGGCTGAGTTTTTTTTCATTATGCTACCGGCTAAAGTAATTCCTAGCTCCTGTTGCGTCGCACACTTGTACTTTATTAATTCTAATCAGTAATTTTTCTCACTACACAGAATTAATCAGTGAAGATCCGAGTAATCTGTGTGACACTTATCTAGTCTTTATTTCGATCCCTTCCTTTTTTAAAGCAGCATGGATCGCTTTTGCAAACTCAACCGCATGTTCGCCATCACCATGTATGCAAATTGTTTCCGCAACGATCGGAACTTTTTTTCCTGTGATGGATGTCACCGTTCCTTCTTTTATCATTTGTAATACTTGTGCGATAGCCATATCAGTATTTTCGATCAATGCACCAGGCTTGCTGCGTGAAGTTAAACTGCCATCTTCTTTATAGGTTCGGTCCGCAAAAACTTCACTCACGGTTTTTAAACCAAGATTCTTTCCTTCTTTTACCAAATAGCTACCACTTAATCCATATAAAAGATACTTACTGTTTGTATCCAAAATAGCAAGGGCAACGAATGGCGCCAGGCCCTTATCTCTTGACGCCATATTATATAATGCGCCGTGTGGCTTTACATGATGAATGGGAACATCAGCTGCTGCAGCAATTTTTTCCAAACAACTAATTTGTTTAACGATCATCTCATAAATTTCACCCGGATGAAGCAACATATCTGTTCTGCCAAAATTTTCTTTGTCAGGATACGAAGGGTGTGCGCCAACGGCAACGCTATATTTTTTGCAAAGCTCAACAGTCTGCTTCATGGTTTTTTCATCACCGGCATGATAGCCGCAGGCAATACTGGCGGATGAAATATATGGCATGATCAGTTCGTCGTTTCCAATACCTTCTCCGAGATCGCAGTTAATATCTATAGTTTTCATGGATATAATTTTCGAGCCTCAATTTACAGGCAATTTCCAATTGCGTCAAGTGTTGTTGTTGTTTTAATATTAAGTTCTCCGCAGCTTGATGATCGGTAAATTTAAACTGTATTTTATCACCAGCTTTCATTTGTGCAAGTATTGGCAATTGAACAGAAATAATATTTCCTAATCTCGGATAGCCACCTGTTGTTTGATGATCTGCCATTAGAATTATCAGTTGTCCATCGGGCAATAATTGAATGGTGCCAAAATTTACAGCAGAAGAAACAAGTTCTGTTTTTGTAGCTGAATGCAGCGGTTCACTTGCAAGGCGGTAACCCATCCTGTCAGAATTATGAGAAATAAAAAAAGGATTTTTCAAAAATTTTTCTTGTGAACCCTTATCAAGCCAATCCCATTCACTGCCCGGCATCACCAAAAATTCTTCTTTGGACTGGATCCCAAAATCTTCATTTGCGCCCCAGGGTAAAATTTTAAAATCATCCTTGTCCAGTAATTTATATGAATTGGTGTTACTGTTTAGCTCAAGTATGTCATCTTTCAATAATTTTCTTCCTGAAAAGCCACCAGCTTCTGCAATAAGATTAGTACTATAACTATTTAACCACTTTGAGACATTTACTCCACCTTTTACGGCAAGGTAGCAACGGCTTTTATTTTTTGGCGTAAGAAATTGAAGTGTTGTGTTTTTATTTATGATCACTGCATGATTTAGTGGTATCGGCGTTCCATTAATGTTTGCAGAAAAATCGGCACCGCTTAACGCTATCATTGCGGGCTGATCGAAAAAAATTGCTGGCGAAGGAAAATGCATTTCAATAACAGCTTCGCCTGTATTATTACCAACTAAAATGTTTGCAATAGCTGCAGCATATTTATCCATTGCGCCGCCGGGATTGATCCCAAACTGCTGGTAACCTAAACGGCCGGAGTCCTGTATGCTGTCAAGCATTCCTGCTTTTAATATCTTCAAACTCAATCTTTTGTTATTAATAAAATTCAACCTTATCGCCGGCCTTAAATAGCACCGGGTTTATTTTCTCTTTATCAAATAGTTTCAAAGGAGTTCTTCCTATAATTTGCCAGCCGCCCTGTGATCGGAATGGATAGATCCCGGTTTGTTTTCCGGCAATTCCAATACTCCCGGCTTCAACAAACACTGGTTTTTGTTTTCGTGATGAAGAAATTTTTTCATCAACCAAACCCATATATGCAAACCCCGGAAGAAACCCAAGCATATAAATATGATATGTAGTTGATGTATGTAAATAAATTACTTCTTCATGCGAAATTTTATTCTGCGAAGAAATAAAATCGAGATCAGGAGCATATCCAATTTCATAACAGACAGGAACTTTGACTAAAATTTGCGGATCTCCGGTCTCAATGTTTTCTTTTGGTATAAATTTTTTTAAACCTTCAGAAACCCATTCAAAAGCGGTTGTTTGCTTATTTAAGGTGTTTCGAATAAACAATATATCATAATAGATCGTAAGAGAGCTATAGGCTGGCACGGCTTCGATCATTCCGGGAATTGGATCATTTTGTAATTGATAAAAAAGGGAATGCACCAGTTTGTTGATTGACTCATCAATGACATTTCCAAAGTCAATGATCAATGCCGTTTCCCCTAAAGAAGAAATTTTATATAAGGGTGATCGATCCATACAATTAATCGTCAAATTAGAAAATTATTGCCTATTGCCGCTTGTTGTTTTTTACCTTTACCGTTCATGTCGCAATTTAATTGGAACGATAGCCTCAATTTATTCTCTAAGCTTACTTTTCGCCGTTCCTGGAATGGCCTTAAAGTACTAAGCAGCTATTATTTTAGCAAATGGTTTAAAAAACCTGTTCAGTGGGGTCTACCTGTTTCCATTTCATTTGAACCAACTACCTCCTGCAACCTTCGCTGTCCTGAATGTCCAAGTGGCCTGAGAGCTTTTACAAGGCCAACTGGCATGTTGCAAAAGAATTTTTTCAAGGAAACGATCGACCAGCTTCATCAACAGCTTTTATATCTCGTTTTTTATTTCCAGGGGGAACCTTATCTTAACCCTGATTTTTTAGATATGGTTAAATATGCATCATCCAAAAAAATTTATACAGCCACATCAACCAATGCTCATTATTTAAATGACGATAATGCAAAAAGAACAATTGAAAGCGGGTTGGATAGGCTAATTATTTCTATCGACGGAACTACACAGGATGTTTATGAGCAATACCGCGTAGGCGGAAAGCTTGCAAAGGTTTTGGAAGGAACTAAAAATGTAGTGAAATGGAAAAGGGAAATGAAAAGTAAAACTCCTTTTATTGTTTTTCAATTTTTGGTAGTAAAACCAAATGAACATCAAATAGAAGATGTAAAAAAATTGGCGAAAGAAATGGGTGTGGATGACGTGTGGTTTAAAACAGCGCAGGTGTATGATTATGAAAACGACCCGAATAAATTAATTCCTACGATTAATAAATACAGCCGTTATAAAAAAACAGGAAATGGTTATGAGTTCAAAGGGAAATTAGCCAATCATTGCTGGCGGTTATGGCATGATCCCGTAATTACATGGGATGGCTTGGTTGCTCCTTGCTGTTTTGATAAAGATGCACAGCACCGATTGGGTGATCTTAAAGAAAGATCATTTAAGGAAATTTGGGAGAACGGCGAGTATAAAAAGTTTCGTACAGCTATCCTAAAAGGGAGAAAGAATATTGATATATGTTCCAATTGTAGTGAAGGAACGAAAGTCTGGGAGAATGCTTAAGTAGACAGCTGTTCATTGTAATCAGCTCGATATTTATCTCTATTGAGGTGATGGGAAAATAAATCCCCATTTATTTAAGATAATACACAGTATGCTACTTATTTCCAGTTTTTTACTTGTTTATATAGTACAGTATAAAAAGAAACAAAGCCTTCCCAAAAACTGCGGATCGATTCGAAAATGATTTTCATGGTGCTTGATTTAAAGTTAATCGAACATAAAACTACTGAAAGCAATCATTTAATAGACAATGACTATCTACCACTTTTGTGGTAATCTTTCCACCGGTGTGGATTTAAATTTAACGGTAAAACATTTTGGTCGGGTTTTTGACCTTTCAAATCTAAATGGAGAGGCAATGGGAATTCATAATGAAATAAAACAGGCAACATTTCGGAACAATCAAAATAAAGCGATGGTGAACATCATGTTTACTCATGCGTGGATGGTGGATCATATAAAGAGCTTTGTAAAGTCGGAGAACATAACTCCTCAACAATACAATATACTTCGCATATTACGCGGTGCTGGTGAACCTTTATCTACTCTTCAATTGAGGGAAAGAATGCTCGATAAAATGAGTGATACCAGCCGTATCGTGGAAAGAATGGTTGCAAAAGGCTTGGTACAAAAAGCAATTTCCGAAAAAGATAAAAGAATGGTGGACGTGATCATTACTCCTCAAGGAGCTGAGTTGCTTGAAAGTCTTGACAGGAGAAACGAAGAGTTAGATGGGGTTGTAAATCATCTTTCAGATGAAGAGTTAGAAACGTTAAATAATCTTTTAGATAAACTCCGAAATAATCATTAATGTATCTTCGCTTTGAACTGATCCAAAATTCAAAGCATGAAAATACCGAACCGCCGTACTATTCTATTAAGCTGTCTTTTCCTATTTACATTAAATTTATTTTCCCAGGCAAAACCTGAGTTCCGCGGTGTTTGGATAGCATCAGTTGATAATATCGACTGGCCGCTAAAGGGAATGACAAATCCTGATAGCCAACGGGTAGAGTTTATTCGCCAACTAGACATGCATAAAAGCAATGGCATGAATGCGGTAATAGTACAGGTGAGGCCGGCAGCTGATGCGTTTTATCCTTCACCTTTTGAACCGTGGAGTCAATGGCTTACTGGAGTACAGGGTCAACCGCCATCACCCTATTATGATCCACTTGAATTCATGATTAAAGAAACGCATAAACGTGGAATGGAGTTTCATGCATGGTGTAATCCTTACAGGGCGGACTTTAAAATTGGAGCTTCTTCTATTGCACCGAATCATGTTACAAAAATTCATCCCGAATGGTTCCTGAATTATGGAGATAAAAAATATTTTGATCCTGCAAGTAAAGAAGTGCAAAAATTTGTTTTGCAAGTGGTCACCGATATCGTTCATCGGTATGATGTGGATGCGATCCACATGGATGATTATTTCTATCCATATAGAATTGCAGGTAAAGAATTCCCCGATGAGGATGCTTATAAAAGATCGAAAAGCAAATTGAATAAAGATGATTGGCGCAGGAGTAATGTGGATTCAATTATGAAAAAGATCTCAATTGCTATTAAAAAAGAAAAACCTTGGGTGCAGTTTGGTATTTCGCCATTTAGTGTATGGAGAAATAAAGACAAGGATCCAAGAGGTAGTGATAGCAAAGCAGGTCAAACCAATTATGATGACTTATATGCAGATATTTTATTATGGTTGAAAGAAAAATGGGTTGATTATGTAGCGCCACAGCTTTATTTAGAGATCGGTCATGATAAAATTGATTATGTAAAAATGTTGGAGTGGTGGAGTAAAAACTCTTACGGTCGTAATTTATATATTGGGCTCGGCATCTATCGTTCAGGAAGCAATGTAGCATGGAGAAATCCCAACGAGCTACCCAACCAGATAAAACTCTTGAGGCAATACCCTAACGTGCACGGGGGTATTTATTTTAGCAGCAAATCATTTAATAATAATCCTAATGGATGGAGTGACAGTTTGAGAAATAATTATTATAAACTACAGGTAACGACTCCTCAAATGGATTGGCTGCCCAGGAATCCAAATCAAATAAATTCTACTACTTTCCTTCCAACCGATTTACATAATCAAGCGAGCCAAGGCGGAAACGTAAAGAGACAGAAGTGATCTTTTCTAATTGAATTTCCTTTTTACAAAAGAAACCAAGGTGCTCTGTATAAAATGATGATTGAATTGGTGCAGTAAATAAAAATCCTGGATCACTTATTTTTAAAGGCTTACTACTATTTATTTGAAAGAGATAATCTAAACGAGGTTGATTCTCAAAATTGATTTTTTTAATTCTTATTATTTTATACAAAAGCGGTTGATTCTGAGTGTATGAAGAGTCCTGTGAAAAAACTTTTCCAGTTAACATTAACAAGACAACAAGAATAATATTTATACGTTGCAGCACCTTTATTTTAAATGTATGTAAATTTACGGCCTGATTTTTGATATTTGGCCCGATTTTTTCAAAAGGCCTAGTTACCAGAATAACTACAATAAGCAACCATGGCTCTGAGTCAAAATTTACAGCAAAAGCTTCTACAAAAATTATCGCCCCAGCAGATTCAACTTATGAAACTGTTGCAAGTGCCTACAGCCAATCTTGAAGAAAGGATAAAAGAAGAAATGGAGGAAAATCCCGCCCTGGAGCAGGAAGAAGAAAATCATGATGATCATGAGGAAGCAAAAGATGAATTTACAGAGAATGGCGAGGAAAATTTTGAAGAACCGGACGGCAGCGAAAATGACTACGATAATATAGACATCAGCGAATATGTAAAAGAAGGGGATGATGACATCGCTGATTATAAAATGCGGGATGATAATTACGGCAGCGATGATGATGATAAAAAAACAATTCCATTTAAAATGGAAACGAGTTTTTATGAAATGCTGCTTGACCAGCTCGGTTTATTGAAATTGGATGAGAAAGAGCAAAAGATCGCTGAGCAAATTGTGGGTAGCATAGATGAAGATGGTTATTTGCGTAGGGAAACCACGGCCATTGTTGATGATCTGGCTTTTCGTCAGAATGTAATGACAACGGAAGAAGAAGTTGAAAGCCTGATAAAACGCATTCAGCATTTTGATCCTCCCGGCGTAGCAGCAAGAGATCTCCAGGAATGTTTATTACTTCAATTGAACAGGCTGCAGGATGAAGGGAAAAATGTAAGTATAGCTATTAAGGCTATTTCAAAATATTTTGATGAGTTTACTAAAAAACATTATGAAAAGATACAACGTGGCCTTGATCTGAATGACGAGCAATTAAAAGAAGTAATGCAACAGATCGTCCGGTTAAATCCAAAACCAGGGGGCAATGTCGGAGAAATAAATAAAGCAGAGAGTTATGTGGTGCCTGACTTTTTTATAATGAATAATGCGGGCAAATTAGAGCTAACGTTGAACTCAAGAAATGCACCCGAACTGCGCATTAGTGAAGGCTATCGTGACATGCTGAAAGAATATGATCGCGGTACAAAAAAAGACAAACGTCAAAAGGAAGCCGTTTTATTTATTAAACAAAAGATCGATTCGGCTAAATGGTTTATTGATGCTATCAAGCAACGGCAGCATACTTTGCTTGATACAATGACAGCTATTATGAATCACCAGCATGATTTTTTTCTTACAGGTGATCAAACCACACTCCGCCCGATGATCCTGAAAGATATTGCAGAAAAAACAGGGCTTGATATTTCTACTGTAAGCCGGGTAGCCAACAGCAAATTTGTACAAACAGAATTCGGTACTTATCGTTTGAAATTTTTCTTTAGTGAATCATTAAGTACAGAAAGCGGCGAAGAAGTTTCAACAAGAGAAGTAAAGAAGATACTCAGTGATCTTATTGAAGCAGAAAATAAAAAGAAACCGCTAAGTGATGAACACCTTACAGAAATGCTTCAGCAAAAAGGTTATAATATTGCACGCAGAACAGTAGCGAAATACCGGGAACAACTGAATATTCCTGTGGCTCGTTTGCGAAAAGAATTATAACATGCCTGACAGATTAATTATAACTGACGAAAATCAACTGAAAGAAGTAAGCATATCTGAAACACCACGGCAACCATTACTGATAGAGTTGCCGGCGAAATTTATTTCGTATGTTTTTCATCCATTGTTCATCCCTCTTTACATTACTTATTTTATCATCCAAATTCGTTCTTATCAATTTGCTGGCATTAGTGATTGGGGCAATCTAAGAATATTATTACAGGTTTTTGTAAACTGTACTTTTCTTCCATTAGTAAGCATTCTTTTGCTTCGTGCTTTGAACTTTATCGACTCCATTTTTTTAAAAACACAAAAGGATCGTATCATCCCTTATATCATTTGCATGATCTTTTATTTCTGGAACTGGTATGTGTTTAAAAATAATCATGAAGTAAATGACCTGGTAAGTATGAGCATGGCAATTTTCAATGCCTCTGTATTGGGTTTTTTGGTAAACATTTCCATGAAAGTAAGTATGCATGCAATATCGGTTGGGGTTATGGCTACCTTTCTTGCATTGCTGGCTTTTACTGATAGCAGCAGCTTTTCACTTTATTTAGCAATTGCAGTTTTGATAGCTGGAATTGTTTGTACTTCCCGTCTTATCGTTTCTGATCACTCGCAAAGAGAAATTTATTATGGATTATTGATCGGTATATTATCTCAACTTGCTGCTCATTATTTCGTTAACGTATAAAAACAAAAAAGCCCAACCATAGGGTACAGATTGAGCTTTTTGTTCATCCATCCTTAATTATGCGTCCAATTAGCCGTTTAATATTTTAGATCCTGACAGGTAACTTTTATTTGGATGATAGATAAAGAGACAGCTTCCGTCTTTAATCGTATTGATAAGTATTTTAGATTGTTTCATTGGAACAGCGGGGCACCCAAAGCTGCGGCCCATGAATTTGCCCCATCTTCTGTAATTCTCACCGATGTATTGTGAACCATGTACAACGATCTTTCTTCTTTCAGCTTTATCATTAAAACCGGGTTCAAGCCCTGATATTGTTAAGGCAAGACCATGACCGCCGTAATATGTTTTTTTAGTTCTGTAAAATCCAAGACTGCTTTGTAATGATTCCGGTTTGTTAGAAAATTTCCTGGCGTATTCGCCTCCTGAATTTTTTCCATGTGCCACATAAGTGTTCAGTAAAAGTTTGCATTCATTGAGGTTGATGAGGTAAAGCCTTTTTCTTTTTGATGATTGACTGAGATCGCAAATAGTGATCAATCCTTCTTTATTCAATTTCCCTTCTTCTTCTAATTTTTTATAACCTGTATAAGCATAGTTGAATGCTTCTTTTTTCAACCCTCTTTTTCCCAGTTGAAGACTATCATATATCAATTCCATTTCCGGATCAAATGAATTTGTTACGGTAGAATCGTTGGTAAAGAAGGTGGATTCAAATTTTGTCAGTGCTGAATTGCTTCCTGCATTTAATAATGGAAGCAACATACAGGCAGCGGCAGGCAATGAGGATAATATGGTTTTTATAAACTTAGGCACGGATACGGATTCGGATTTCTAAACGGGCTAGAACATAAAAATATTATCCACTTTCAACAAATACAAGGTGAAACAGTAATTATCTTTTACTATTTGTGGGAAATACTTGCGAGAATCTACAGCAAATAGAAATTCTACTTACGGAAAAATCAGTTTTCCATGTGACGATGGTGATGATTTGCCTGGCGCTGTTTTGTGATAAACTCGGAGCTATAAATTTTTAATAGCAATAAGAAAAGTGAAATAAGCAAAGGGCCAAATATCAAACCAATAAATCCAAATACACTTAGCCCGATGATCACCCCAAATACGGTAACAAGCGGATGAACATTTCCTATCTTTCTTGCAAGTGTGAAACGAAATATATTATCCACCAGGCCGATAACTCCAAAACCATATACGAGCATAAAGATCCCTTTACCTGTATCGCCATTCGCAAAAAAGATAATAGCAAGCGGCACATAAGCCAACGCCGCACCAACTACGGGAAGCATGGCCGTGATACAGGTGACTACAAACCAGAACCAGGGTTCCTGAACGCCAATGATCAAATAACCAATTAAAGCAACTACACCTTGTAAGACTGCAATAAGAGGAATAACAACAGAATTGCTCAGCACCATGTTCTTTACTTCTGTACCTAACATAGTTGCATTCTCATCTTTTAATGGTATATGCTCATAAATATTCGCTTCCATTTTTCTGCCATTCACCAGCATAAAATAAAGAATGAAATACATAAAGAAAATTGTTCCCAATGTATTGAAAGTAGCGCCGAGTAGTTTTGGGATGCTACTTCTAATAAAATCACCAAGCCTGTTTATGTTTTCATCCTTTGTAATTTTAATATTGAATTTTTGTTCAATATCTAAGACGATTTTTTTCAGCGACGCCACCAGCTCATTAGAATGTTCAATAGCAAAAGTGATCTTTGATGAAAGCATATTAATAAGTAGTGCGATGGGAAGTAATATAACGATCATCGAAAGGAGCATCAACAAGGCGGCGGTCCAGCCTTTTGGCCACTTTTTCTTTATAGTAAGAGAAAACATCCATTTCCTCATTACAATATATAAGGTAACTGCGCCAAGCAACGCAGGAAGAAAAGTATATAATTCATTAAATAATAATAATCCCAGCAATACGATGATTACTAAAAAAAATATTTGCCGTACCCTGTTCTGGTGTATTATATGAGTGTCCATGCTTGAAAGTTATGATTAAAGATAAAAAGAAAGGCTGCTCATTAAGAACAGCCTTATAATTTAAATTTTTACTTCTTTCCATTTCCCCTTTTTAAAATAATACCAGGCTGCCAATGCTAAAAAAGTTTCTGCAACGGGGATCGCTATAAAGGCACCTGTTGGTCCCATGTTCAATCCCTTCGCAAGAATGTATGCTAATGGAATTTGAAATAACCAAAACGCAAAGAAATTTAACCATGTTGGTGTTTTCGTATCACCGGCGCCATTCAGAGCCTGTATCATTACCATTCCAATGCCATAAAAAATATAACCAGTCCCAATGATCTGTAATGATAAGACACCATAATACAGGTCCACCGGTTCAATTGTAAAAATGCTGATGATCGGTTTTGCAAAAAAGATAAACAGCAACATAACACCACTCATAAAAATGGCATTGTATTTTGTTGTTAGCAAAACGCTTTTTTCAGCACGGCCAACTTCTTTGGCGCCCAGATTTTGACCTACAAGCGTGGCTGCAGCATTGCTGAGCCCCCATGCAGGTAAAATAAAAAATACAACATTGCGAATTGCGATTTGGTAACCAGCCGACGCATGTGTGCCTCCGGTTGTTGCTACCAGCTGCGCAAGCACGATCCAGCTTCCTGATGCAATGATGAACTGGAAAGTAGCAGGCCAGGCAATCTTTATTAAAGATCTCATTACTGAAAAATCAATGATGAAGTGTTCCTTTCCAAGATTGATGGTACTCTTTTTATTCCAGAATAAATGATAGCATTGGTATAAAACTCCCATTCCCCTGCCTATCGTTGTTGCAATCGCAGCTCCCGTCAAGCCTAATTGAGGCAAAGGTCCCCACCCCTTGATCAATGCCGGGCAAAGAAAAATATTGATCAAGCTGGCGATCCACAGGCTTTTCATTGCAATTGCAGCGTTACCGGCACCGCGAAAAATTCCATTGATAAGAAAAAGAAGAATGATCACAAGACTTCCACCCAGCATTATTCGGGTAAAAGCGGTTCCTTCTTTTACAACCTCAGGCGTAGCACCCATTATGCGAAGAATATCCGGGGCAAAGATCACTCCCACAATACTAATAATAACTGTAGCGATCAATGCCATGATCAATGCCTGCATACCTGCATGTGCAGCGGCTTCAGGGTCTTTCTCCCCGATCCTTCTTGCTACCATTGCGGTTGCTCCAATGCTTAAGCCGATCGCTAGAGAGTATATAATAGTGATAACTGATTCAGTTAGTCCAACAGTTTGTACCGCATTCGATCCTAATTCACTGACGAAAAAAATATCTACAACTGCAAATACACTTTCAAGGCTTAATTCGAGTATCATAGGAATAGCCAGCAGGACAATGGCAACACGAATACTTCCCTGCGTGTAATCATGTTCGGTGCCACGAAGAGATTGGCCGATCAATGAAATAAAATGAGAAAATTTGTTTTTATGTATAATTTGATTCTGCATGATTGAAAAACTTTTTTATAATAAAGGAAATAAAAGCAACTGTGTGTTGCTTAAAACGCATCTCCGGAAATTTCGGTTCTTAAAATTGGGGGCGAACCATGCAGATCTTCATATTCAAAAATTAACGAGGGGCAAAGCTAAGAGAAATTATTTACTGGCCAATTCTCATAGCCGACAAATATTGATGAATGAATTGATCCTTCTGTTTGCGGCGATATTGCAGGATAAAGCGTGGATGTGGTAGAGGAACAATCTCTCTAAACCATTTGTGTTCATTATTCAGGCCGGATAAAAATTTGAAATTCTTTTCTCCACCAATACAAAGACATTTATCTGTATTGAAGCCAATAGCAACTTGGTTATTTATACAATCAACGATAAAAGGAGTGACAGCCTCTATCAATTTTTTATCATCATAGTAGTTGATGTTCTTTCCACTTTTAATAAAGCCTAGTGGGCAAACTGATCCGATAAACCAATTAGTATAAAATTTTTTTACTCCTCCGTATTCATTGATCATATCATAAATAAACTCAGCTGATAATTCTGATGATAGACCAAGATGATGATCAATCCGACAATTTTCTTTTAATTGACGTGGCGCTGTAAAGTTTACACCCGTAATTCCTGCGCCATATCTGCCGGGATTAATACCCAACATTAAACGACGTGGCATAGTATCATTGAAATATTTTTCAAAAAACTTTTTTATTAGTTCAATTACCTGGGGGTCTTTTTGAGGAAATAAGATCTCGATGCCCTTCGGTAAGTTTTTGGGAGGAAGTAGAGATTGATAGAAATGGATGAGTTTTTCGGACAACTTGCTTATCAATTGAATAATTATTTTCAATGCAATATCCGAAGTTTCATTTTGGCAATTCTATTTATTATAGAAATGTTGGATCAGTGTTGGACAAATACAGTTTCCAGTTCTTCAAGCGTTTTTCCTTTTGTCTCTTTTATTTTTTTATAGACAAATACAAAACCTATCAAACAAATTACTGCATACACGTAAAATGTTTTTTCCTGTAGCTTGCTATACATAACAGGAAAAGTAAAAGTGAGAATAAAGTAAGCGGCCCATAAACTTAATACTGCAATTGATGTTGCAGTACCCCGAACTTTATTTGGAAAAATCTCTGAGATCAAAACCCAGGTTACAGGCGCAAGCGTCAATGCATAAATACCAATTGCTGTTAAGAGAAACCAGGAAACTAACGGGGATTTTATACCGAGCAACTGAGAAATAAATAAATATAATATTGTAAGACCTCCTGCTCCTAAAAGCATAAGAGGTTTACGTCCTATCTTATCAACAAGAGCCATAGCAAGTAATGTAAACAGGAGATTTACTCCTCCTATAAACACAGTTTGTAGCAATTGATCATCTTTTGAAGCGCCAATACTTTCAAAAATTGTTGCAGTGTAATTGAATACTACATTAATACCGCAAAATTGTTGAAACACTGCCAGTCCAATACCTACTAAAACTGCTGGTAATATTTTTTTTTCAAAAACCGAAGTGAACTTTACTTTGTTGACAGTCTGAAATGATCTTTGAATTTCATTAATAGTTGTATTACCAAAATCTTTTCCGCCAATTCTTTCTAAAATGATCTTTGCTTGTACAAGTTTATTCATTTGTGATAACCATCTTGGACTTTCCGGCAGCCACAAAACACCAATAAAAAAAAACAAAGAGGGAATAGCACCCAGGCCAAACATCCAGCGCCATGCATCATCACCTTCATTTCTCAGCGAGTAGTTAACAATGTTCGTGATTAAAATACCCAGCACAATTGTTAATTGATTAATAGCTACCATTCTGCCTCTATAGGGAGCTGGTGCTATTTCGCCTATATATAATGGTGAAAGCATTGACGCCATTCCTACGCCAATACCAGCAACAAATCGGGACGCAATAAATAGATCCCTGTTTGGAGCGAATGCCATGAACAATGATGAAATACAAAAAACAGAAGCGGCTATCAATAATCCCGGCTTCCTCCCTTTCTTATCTGCGATCTTACCTGCAGCAATACAGCCAACGATCGCACCTAATGCTAAACTACCTGTTGCAAAACCTTCCCAGTATTCATTAAGATTGAATTTATCTTTTAAGAAAGGTAATGCACTGGATATAACGGCAAAATCAAATCCAAATAAATACCCCCCCAATGCAGAAATAAAGGATAAAGCAAGAATGTATTTTGAATTGTATTGATGATTGCTGCTCGTCATAAAAATATTTTACAGAGACAAAACTGCTTTTATTCCCGAACAAAAAAATAGAGTTTGTTTTGTAAATGATGGATAATATTATTTATGTAGGTTTATCAGCAATCACCAGGATTTTTCTTTTGCTCCTGTATTTATTAGGAGAGGTGCCAACTATTTTCGTAAACATCCTTGAAAAATAATAAGGGTCCTCTATCCCCAGGCGATCCGCAATTTCGTTGACCCGCAGATCAGTAAATTGTAAATACTGACAAGCTTTTTGGGTTTTCAAATGATTAAAGTATTCAATGATAGAGAAGCCTGTATTTTTTTTAAATATGCTGGCAAAATGAGACACCGAGAGATTTACTGCACTTGCAATATCATTTAGAGAAAGTGGTTTATCAATATGTTTCTGCAGGTAGTTAACACATAGCGAAATACTATCTGTCTTTTCATGTATCGCCAGGTAATTATTATCAAAACAACATGAGCCTAAGAAATATTGAAGACTTAAGCTGGCATAACAAATATTATCTATACTGTAACCCCTTTCTAAACTTGTGTAAATTTCTTCGAATAATTGCATTCTTTTTTCCTGGAATGAAATAGCTGCAACATGATCACCCATTCTTTTCAGCATCATATCAACAAAATCTGAACTGTTTGTCCCTTTAAAATGCATCCAGTAAATAGTCCATGGAGCTTGTTCATCAGCTCCGTATTCATGGGGGGTGTTAGCGGGAAGCAATACAAAGTTTCCGGCCGACAAACTATATTTTTTATCAGCGATATTAGCCCAACCACTTCCTTTCACACAATAGATCAGAATATATTGATTTACTCCATGTATCCTTTTCCTATAGTGGTATAAGGCGTTGGGGTAGTATCCAATATCGGTAACATATAATTGCTTTACTATGGGATGATTGTCAAAATGATGTGCAAGGATTTTTGCGGGTATTACAATAGCTCTTTGTCCTTTGAATCCTTCTTTTTTCCTTGTTGCGCCCATTACACAATATAATAAAATAGTCCATTATTACCGTTAGTTTTTCTATCTGCAAAATTTTAAGGCCATCTAGTTTTGCTTTTGATAGGATGATCTACAGGTGAACACGAGTTGCTAAATTTTATATCGAAAATTCTGGAGTTGGTCATCTATTCAGTTTGATTCATAAAGTGGCGGAAAAGCCGGTTTATTCGATCCCTACCTTGCTCACGAAATCATTGGTTAAGCTGATTATAAAGTTGCTGTATGGAAAGATCTGTTTTGGTTTGGCAAGAAACGATTGTTTTGCCTACATATAATACTGGTACTCCGGAAAAAAACCCAATTTTCCTGGAGAAAAGAGTATACCAGGGCAGCAGCGGAACAGTATATCCTCATGCAGTTGTAGAAAAGATCGAAGATGAAAAGAAGGATAAGGAATACACTGCTTTATTTCTCGAAAACGATTTTTTAAAGATCATGATACTTCCCGAGCTCGGTGGCCGCATTCACCGTGCATATGATAAGATCAGGAAACGTGATTTTGTCTATTATAACCAGGTTATAAAACCTGCGTTGGTGGGACTAACTGGTCCCTGGATCAACGGAGGAATCGAATTTAACTGGCCTCAACACCATCGCCCCTCTACTTTCTTACCAGTTGATTTTACAATAAAAGAAAATGCGGATGGCAGTAAGACTGTGTGGGTAAATGAGGTCGAACTCATGTTTCGTACTAAATGCCAGGCGGGTTTTACTTTATATCCTGACAAAGCGTACCTCGAAGTCAAAGGAAAATTATTTAATCGCTCATTGTTACCGCAAACTTTTCTATGGTGGGCTAATCCTGCAGTGAAAGTAAATGATCACTATCAATCTGTTTTTCCACCTGATGTACATGCAGTGTTTGATCATGGCAAAAGAGATGTATCAGATTTTCCAATTGCAACTGGAACATATTATAAGGTGGATTATGCACCGGGTACTGATATTTCCATGTATAAAAATATTCCGGTACCAACTTCTTACATGGCTATTAAATCAAACTATGATTTTGTTGGCGGCTATGAACATGATACACGATCCGGCATTCTTCATGTAGCGAATCATCATATTTCACCAGGTAAAAAACAATGGACATGGGGCAATGGTGATTTCGGACAATCATGGGACAGAAATCTGACTGATGACGATGGACCATATATTGAATTGATGACGGGAGTGTTCACAGACAATCAGCCTGATTTTTCCTGGTTGCAACCAAACGAAGAAAAAACTTTTGAGCAATATTTTATGCCATACCATAAAGTCGGGATGGTAAAAAATGCTACAAAAGAAGCGATGATCAATGTTGAGATAAATGAAAAAACAGTTTCGGTAATTGTGTATGCAACAAGTATCTATCCGAAAAGCAGTATTAATTTTTATAATAGCAACCGTGAGATAATAATAAAAGAATTCCAGGCAGATCTTTCTCCCGAACATGTATTTGAAATGAGTATTGAAACATCTTCTGTATTTAATATACATGATTTGATAGTGGATGTAGTAAGTGAAGATGGAAAAATTCTCGTTAGTTATGAAGTAACCAATACCGAAGCCCCCGAAATTCCGCAAGCTGCAACACCTGCAAAACAACCTTCCGAAATAGAAAGCATTGAAGAATTATATCTGAATGGATCGCATATTGAGCAATATCGTCATGCAACTTACCAGGCATCGGATTACTATGCAGAGGCATTACGGAGAGAACCCAACGATATCAGGTGTAATAATGCAATGGGATTACAATTATTAAGATGTGGCCAATTTACAAAAGCTGAAACATATTTCAGAAGAGCCATTAAAACGGTCACATCAAGAAACCCGAACCCATACGATGGGGAGGTTTATTATAATTTAGGGATAAGCCTGCAATTCCAGGAAAAGTTATCAGATGCATATGATGCATTTTATAAAGCTACATGGAACGATTCCTGGCAGCATAACGGTTTTCTGCAATTAGCACGAATAGATATATCAAACAATAATTTTTCTGAGGCATTTGTATTGATCGAAAAATCATTGATCAGAAATTATCATAGTCACTCCGCAAGGCATTTAAAAACAGTTGCGCTTAGAAAATTAAAGAATTACCCCGCAGCTTTTGATTGTATCAAGGACTCACTGGAAATTGATCCATTCAACTTCGCCTGCAGTTTTGAAAAATATTTGTTATTGAAAGAAACTGGCGAATACTCAAAAGCCGAAGACCAATTGAAAAGTCTTCAACTATTAATGAGAAATGCAGCCAACAATTATTTGGAGTATGCATTTGATTATAGCAATGCTGGATGTTTTACAGAGGCGATTGAATTATTAGAGTTATATGTAAATAGTAGCGATGATCCGTACCCTATGATTTATTATGCTATGAGTTGTTTTGCAGCAAAGGCTGGCGACGAACAAGCCGCTGAGAAGTTTGCGCAAAAAGCTTATAACTGTAAATCAGATTATTGTTTTCCGAATAAACTGGAAGAGGTCAAAGTATTGCAATATGCAATAGTTGCTAATCCATCAGATGATAAAGCATTTTACTATCTTGGAAATTTATGGTTTGGGTTGCGTCAATATGCAGAAGCTATAAATGCTTTTGAAAAAAGCATAGCTATCAATCCTTCTTTTCCCACGGCGCATCGGAATCTTTCTTTATTATACTTTAATAAAGAACAGCAAGCAGAGAAAGCTCTTAAAGCTCTTGAACTTGCATTTTCCCTGGATAAAAATGATGCAAGGGTTTTAATGGAGTTGGATCAGTTATATAAAAAACTGAATTATCCCATTAAAAAAAGATTGGAAGTATTAAACGAACATCACACACTTATTGTGCAGAGAGATGATCTGTACCTGGAAAAGATTTCACTTGAAAATAGCCTGGGCAATTACAAGACCGCAATGAAAATGCTGGAAGAAAGAATTTTTCATCCATGGGAAGGTGGAGAAGGAAAAGTTGTTCGTCAGTATTTAATATGTCATTTAGAGCTTGCCAAAAAAGCTATCGAGGAAAAACAATTTGACACTGCGCTCTGTTTATTAGAAGCAGCAGAACAATACCCCGAAAATTTAGGCGAAGGAAAATTACTTGGAACACAGGAAAATGATATTTACTATTTACAGGGTTGTGTTTATGAAGCAATGGGAATGAATGAGCAGGCGATCGAAAAATTTAAACAAGCAACAGAAGGAATCAGCGAACCTGTACAAGCAATTTTTTATAATGATCCGCAGCCGGATAAAATAGTTTACCAGGGATTGGCTTGGTTAAAGTTGGGTCATCCCCAAAAAGCAGAAAAGATATTTCGCCGCCTGGTTGAATTTGCTGATCAGCATTTCAATGATGAGATCAAAATTGACTATTTCGCTGTTTCGCTTCCTGATCTGCTGGTATTTGATACAAACTTAAATGAGAAGAATAAAAATCATTGCCGCTATTTAAAAGGGTTAGGCGAATTAGGCTTAAAAAATTACACAGCATCAGCAAATTATTTTAATGAGACTTTAAAACGCGATGCAAGTCATGCAGGAGCAATAATTCATTTGGACATGATCGATTTTTTAATAAAGCAAAAAGAAACAGATTTAAATAAAATAAAAATCAATTGAGGAAAAAAAGACAGGGTTTACCTGCTTTTAAATTTTTTAAATTAAAAACAAGCAACATTATGAGACTAGATGTTTTCCGAATTCGCCAGGGGCGATTTTTAACACAGAATCGATGGGTTTTGTGTTTTACCGTTCTTGCACTGGCTCTGTCATGTATGACAGCTAATAAAACCTATGCGCAAGAGGTTTCGCAAACACAAAAACAAAGTGTTCGCGGAAAAGTAACTGATGAAGCTGGTAAGCCTTTGCAAGGTGTTTCAGTAACAGTAAAAGGTAGTACCAAAGGAGTAGCTACCAATGAAAATGGCGAATTCAGTATCGACATCATTGAAGGAGCTAAGATTTTGCAATTTTCTTATGTTGGCATGGAACCACAGGAAGTAAAAATTGGAAATCAAAAAGAATTAAATATTTCACTTACACCGTTAGCAACAGAACAACAGGAAGTTGTTGTGGTGGGTTATGGTACTCAAAAAAAGCAAGCTGTAACAGGTGCAGTTGTAAAGGCCGACTTGAAGACTTATGAGAATGTTACAGTAAACAATATTATGGAAGTATTGAAGGGTACAGTTGCGGGTTTGAACGTGGGTGAAGCAAACACAGCAGGCGGTGTACCTGGTTTTACTATCAGAGGTACTAATACAATTGCTGCAACCACTGCACCTTTGATCGTTTTGGATGGAGTGATCTTTAGTGGATCGCTTGCTGATATTTCTCCTTCAGATGTTGAAAGTGTAACCGTTCTTAAAGATGCAAGTGCAGCCGCTGTATACGGTTCTCGTTCCGCTAATGGTGTTATCCTGATCGAATCAAAGAAGGGAACAGGTGTGAATGGCAAACCTAAATTTGAACTGCGCTCAAGTTATGGCACCATCAGTCAACTGAAACCACTGGAAGTGTATGGTGCGCAAGGATACATGCAGCATTTGAATGATGTCCTGAATGATAACGGTACTGTTGTTCCAATGGATCAAACATCAAACTATTTACAGCTTAATGAAAAAGTGAATTATAATGCAACACCTGATCATAAGCCAACCCTGGAAGATCCTTATAGTCTTTTCAATCAAACAGGTTATAATTTCCAGACTTCCCTGAGTGTTTCACAACGCACTGATAAGATGAGTTATTTCCTTTCAGGAAATTATACAGACCAGAAGGGTGTAATTATTTATGACCGTTTTAAACATTATTCAATAAGGTTGAACCTGGAATCTAAGGTCACTAACTGGCTGACTATCGGTGTAAGATCTTTCTATAGCAACAGGAGTTATCCCGATTCACGTATGTATGGAGTTGCAAGCAATAGCAGCAGCCCCTACCTGTTCAGTCCTTATGCTGATGTGTATAATGCCGACGGTAGCTACAACATGTATCCGCAAACCACCACTTCTTTTGTAAATCCATTTTCCATGATGGCAAATGAAGCCTACAACAGAACAGGTAACCTAAATGGAATTGGGTATGCAACTGTTAAAATTCCATGGGTAAAAGGTTTGTCGTACACAGCTACTTATTCCAAAACTCAGAATACATCTGAAACAGGATCCTTTTATGGATTTAATACCAACCAGGGACAAGGTCCTAAAGGGACAGGTTCAAGAGCTTATTCAAGAGGTGTCGCCACTTTGTTTGACCATCTTATTAAGTATAACAGAACCGTTGCTGAAAAACACAACTTCGATCTTACCTTATTGCATTCCGATCAAAAAACTGAGGCCTATGGTGAATCACTTTCTGCTTCTGGTTTTGATAATGATCAGCTTGGTACTTATCGTTTATCAGCAGGTGCTATCCAGTCAGTTTCAACCTCAGGTTCTGAAACAAAGAGCATTGGTCAGATGGCACGTCTTACTTATACTTTTGATAGCAAGTATTCTATTACTGGTACAATTCGTCATGATGGACATTCGGCTTTCTCAAACAACCATAAATATGGCAATTTTACTTCCATAGGTGTAAACTGGAATATTTCGAAAGAGAAGTTCATGGAAAACTCTAACGTTTTCAATTCTCTTGCATTACGTGCATCTTATGGCACCAATGGTAACCAGTCCATTGCCCCTTACAGTACATTGTCAAAAATTACTAATGGATATTATTATTACCAGGGTGACGCAAACTATACCTACACGCAGGCCGTTGGCTCGTTAGGTAACGATGACCTGGTTTGGGAATCAACAACTGGTCTCAACTTTGGTCTTGATTTCAGCATTTTGAAAAACAGGTTATCAGGTTCAATAGATGGATATGCAACCCGCACAAATAACATGGCGTTCACATTGGATCTACCCTTGATATCAGGATTTCCAAACATCGTAGCGAATGCTGGTGAAATTCAGAATCGCGGACTTGAAATCAATCTTCGTTCTATTAATATCACTAATAGGAAATTCTCATGGAGAAGTGAAGCCGCTTTCTCGCTCAATAGAAATGAAATAACAAAGTTGTTGGGTGATAAGAATGGAGATGGCAAAGAAGATGATATTGTTTCTTCAAACTTATTTATCGGCAAACCATTGGGTACTGTTTACAATTACCAGGTTGAAAGAATGTGGCAACAATCTGATAAGGACGCAGCTACTATCATGGCAGGATTTCAGCCCGGTACTTATAAATTGCGTGATGTAAACAATGATGGCAAGATCACATCAGATTCTGACCGTGTATTCCTGGGTAACTCAGGTGCTAATTTCCGCTGGAGCCTTACCAACACATTTACATATGGCAACTGGTCATTGATGGTTTATATTAATTCCATCTGGGGTGGTGGCGACTACTTCATCAACGGCAGCAATACTCCATGGAATGACGCCTATGCAAACCGGGGCGATATGAATCATCCTATTTATGATTACTGGACCCCAGGCAATCCTAATGCTGAATTCCCAAGACCAAGCTATATTTCCAAAGCTTCTGTAAGAGCACCGAAATACTACGACAGAAGTTTTATCAGGCTCCAGAAACTGGCATTGAGTTATGAGGCAACAAAATTTGTAAAAAAGTATGGCATCCAGGGATTGAATATCTCACTGAGTGCTGACAACCTCGGAACCTATGCACCAAAATGGATCGGACTTGATGCAGCTACTGGCAATGGCCTCACTGTTTCTTCTATTCCATCTCTGCGCAATGTGATGGTAAACTTTAATATTAATTTCTAAGAAATCGAAATATGAAAAAGATAATAATCATTTCAACAATGCTTGCAGCGGTAGTTGTAAGTTCTTGTAAAAAAGACCTATCAGAAGTTCCATTGGATTTCTACACTCCGGAGAACTCATTTAATAACAAGGCACAATTTGAATCAGCGTTGGCTGGTATCTATTTAGCCTTCAGAACAGATATGTATGCATCAACAGATGCGGCTGCCAATTATGATATGCTTGGTATGGATCTGGATCTGGCCAATGTGGAGTCAAATACCTCAGCTCAAAAGACCCAGCATTTTAACTGGGCTACTATGAATGCTGACAATGCAGTTGTCCTCAAATGGTGGGGCCGTTTATACAGACATGTTTCAATGGCAAACACCATTATTGAAAGGGCCGATGGACCCCAGGCTAAATGGACTTCAGAAAATGAAAAGAACGCAATTGTTGGAGAAGCAAAATTTCTCCGTGCATTCGCTTATAAATTTCTTGCCAACATGTGGGGTGGCGTTCCATTGGTGTTGACCGAAACCAAGACACCAACGTTTAATTATGTAAGGGCTACACAAGAAGAAGTGTACAAGCAATGTAAAGCTGATCTCGAATTTGCGATTCAATATATGCCAACCATTGATCAGTTAAAAGGTGGAAGAGCTCCACGTGAAGCAGCTTATCACCTGTTGTCAGAGATAAATATTTGTCTGAAAGATTACACTGGTGCTATTGCTGCTGCTACTGCCGTAATTACAAATGGTAGAAACAGCCTGATGACTGCACGTTTTGGTGTAGCCAAGACTTTTACATTCTCAGGATATGATTACCGGGGACCCGCTACAGCCTGGGGCGATGTATATTGGGATCTTTTCCAGGAAGGAAACTTTAATTTTAAAGAAGGCAACAAAGAAGCCATTTGGAATATCTCCAATGATCCTACCATCAAAGGTGGTAACAATCTTGATTTAAATACAAGTGGTGGCTTTTTCGTTTTTGACAGATGGTGGGGACCTATTCCCTGGCAGGCAAAGGACAAGAGTGTTCCTGCTATATCTAACTGGTTAATGGATACCCTGAGCGGAAGACCTGTTGCTACTTTGATTGTTACTGCTTATGCTGATAGCCTGATCTGGAAATATAAAAATGACTTTAGCAAGGATATGAGGAACTCAGAGTTTAATATTCAGCGCAATTATTATATGACGAATCCAGCTAGTCCCATTTATGGCCAGGTAATGACCAAAGATAATGTTGATCCTACAACGCTTACTTTATGGGAGCCAAGAATGACTCCTCATTACAAAAAATTTGTGCGTGCAGTACCCAAAGGTTTGGCAGTAGATGCTACAAGCAAAAGACCAAATGACAATGGAAGAAACTGGAAAGACTGGTATATCATGCGTTTGGCTGAAACTTATTTGTTGCGTGCTGAAGCTAATTTGTTGAAAGGTGATGCCGCTGCTGCCGCTGCTGATATTAATATAGTACGTGGCAGAGCATTGGCAACTCTTGTAGATGCAGCAGATGTAAATATGGATCTGATCCTTGATGAAAGGGCAAGAGAGTTATATGGAGAAGAATTCAGGTTAAGTACTTTGATGAGAACCGGAAAGTTGGTCGAATACCTGAACAAGTACAATGGTTATTTGCTTGCCAATGGGTTGACAGCTCCGAGCAAGGTGAGTAAGTTGCCGATTCCAAGAAGGGAGATTGTAGCGAATACAGGCGCAGAGTTGGGGCAAAATCTTGGTTATTAATTCTCGTTTTTTTAGTTGATTGTATAGTTTTAATAAAACGCCTGTTTCTGGAAAGAGCAGGCGTTTTATTCTTTAACAAGATGATGAAAAGTATTAGTAAAATAATAAGCAGAATACTTCTTGTTTAAGAAAGTATGATTTAAAATTCGTGTAATGAAAAAAGGACTTATCAGTTTCTTAGCTTGTTTATTGAGTATGGTTGTTGGTTATAGCCAAAACAGTCATTCAATATATGTATCAGCATCGGGAAAAGATAAGTATAATGGTACGATCGCAAAACCTTTTGCTACTTTAGAAAAAGCCCGTAAGGAAGTAAGAAAGATCTTAGCGAAAGAAAAAAACATTTCTATTTCGGTTTATTTCAGAGGCGGAGAATATTTTATAAAAAACAGTGTTGTATTTGATAGCCTGGATTCGGGTACTAAAGATCATCCGATTACCTATTCTTCTTATAACAATGAAACGGTATCGTTTTCAGGGGGCATTTCCATACCGGTTAAGTATGCAACACCGGTAAAAGATGTTCTTGTTTTAAATAGATTTCCGGTAACTGCTAAAAATAAAATTCTTCAGATCGATCTGAAAAAATCAGGCATTAAAGATTTTGGAACGTTAACTCCCCGTGGTTTTGCAAGACCTTATCAGCCTGCACCGATGGAATTGTTTTGTAATAAAGCTGCAATGCGTTTGGCCCGTTATCCTAATGATACATTAATTCCATTAGGAAAAGTTTTGGATGCTGGTTCAATACCACGCAATGGAGATTTTTCTCATCGCGGTGGAAAATTTCATTTTTCAATTGATGAACCGAATCGTTGGGCAGCTGCAAAGGATATCTGGATCTCTGGTTTTTTCCGTTACGGGTATGCAGATGATGCGGTACAAATTGCAGACCTCGACTTGAAGAACAAAATCATTACTACAAAGCAAGAGACATTGTATGGGTTTGAAAGCGGAAAAAATTTTCAACGCTGGTTCGCTTATAATCTGCTCGAAGAAATCGATGATGCAGGAGAGTATTATATCGACAGGGCTTCGGGTGTTTTATATTTTTATCGACCTGAGGGAGAATTGAAAACAATTGAAGTGTCGATGCTGGAAGAACCTTTGGTTCAATTTAAAAATACTTCATTCATTCATTTCAATGGAATAAACTTTGAATGCTCCCGGGGAATGGGAGTATACATTGAAAAAGGAAAAGAAAATAGGATTGACAATTGTGTTTTTCGCAATTTAGGAATTGTTGGGGTTTGTGTTGGAAAAGGAATAGAACCTTTTGCGGAATTAACGCATGAGGGGGATGGTCAACCCGCTTCCGGTAAATTAGGAAGCCTGATGAACTATGTATATAAGCATACTACATTTAATCGTGAAGCAGGAACAGGTCATGTTATTTCAAACTGCGAAATTTATAACACAGGTTCCGGCGGAATTAGTTTAGGTGGTGGTGATAGACTGACTTTGAAAAAAGGAAACAACCAGGTAGTGAATTGCAGTATCCATGATTTTAATCGATTGGATCGTTCCTACAAGGCAGGGATAAATATTGACGGAGTTGGCAATGTGATCCGCAACTGCGAGATATTCAATTGCCCCGGCAGTGCGATACTTCTCCATGGCAATGATCATTTGATCGAATACAATTCAATACATCATGCAGTAACGGATGGTGATGATATGGGAGCCATTTATTATGGCAGGGACCCGAGTGAATTCGGAAATAAAGTTCAATATAATTTCTTTCACCATATTGGAAATGATCATGGCTCCATTGTATCTGTCTATCATGATGATGGTGCTTGTGGTATGGAAGTAACAGGTAATATTTTTTACAAGGCTGGTTACAGGTCTGTGTTGGTAGGCGGAGGCAGCGACAATGTATACCGAAATAATATTTTCATTGAATCTCCAATGGCATTTCATCTCGACAACCGTTTGATGGGTTGGGCAAAAGGAAACCTGGATAAAGATGGAATTTTTCAAAAAAGACTTGAAGCTGTAAATTATAAGCAAGCGCCTTATACCACTGCTTATCCCAAACTCAAAAATTATTTTGAAGATAGTCCTGCGTTACCCAAAAGAAATTTTATTGAAAACAATGTTTTTGTAAACATAAAATTGATACATAACGGAAATGCAGATTGGTCTTATTTCGGCAAAAATTATATTGCTTCCGGCGATCCTGGTTTTGAAAACTATAAAGAAATGAATTTCCAATTAAAGCCTTCTTCAGAAATATTTAAAATGCTGCCAGGGTTTAAGGCAATTCCTTTTCATAAGATCGGCATTCAAGAAAAAAATAGAACCTTGCAACCATGAAATACTTCAAAGTTTTTCAATCGATAGTAACATTATTAATTGGGGCATTTACAATACACACCAATATTCAGGCTCAGCAGCCTATGGATAAACTAATTGCTGAGAACATGCAATTGGCTACACAGCAATACAAATTATTAAGTAGTCATACTCCAGCCGACAGCATGCCAAGACATTATGATCCTCAAAAAAACAAGTGGGTGAACAGTGATACCAAATGGTGGTGCAGTGGTTTTTATCCTGGCTCATTGTTGTTCATTTACGAATACACAAAAGACGAGACTATCCGTAAGGAAGCAGAAAAAAGGCTGGCTATTTTGGAGAAGGAAAAACATTATACCGGGAACCACGATCTTGGTTTTATGATGTATTGCAGTTTTGGTACAGCATATCGTATTACAGGAAATACCAAATATAAAACAGCTATTGATACAGCAGCTTTATCATTGGCTACACGTTACCGGCCGAATATTCAATCCATTCAATCCTGGGATAGTAATGATAAATTAAAATGCCCTGTTATTATTGACAATATGATGAACCTGGAATTACTGATGTGGGTAACGCAACATGGTGGAGATCCAAAACTAAAAGAAATTGCGCTTATTCATAGTAACAGTACACTGGAACGTCATTTCAGACCCGATGGAAGTTCGTATCACGTATTAGATTATGATCCTGTAACCAATAAACTTATTCGTAAACTCACCTGGCAGGGTGCAGCCGATGAATCGGCATGGAGTCGTGGTCAATCATGGGGCTTTTATGGGTTTACTATGATGTATCGCTTTACAAAGGATAAACGCTACCTTGATCAGGCTAAAAAAATTGCAGACTTTATTTTTAAACATCCAAACATGCCTGAAGACCTGGTGCCTTATTGGGATTTTAACGCACCAGGTATTCCTGATGCTTATCGTGATGCATCTTCTGCGGCCATTAATGCATCAGCACTTTTAGAACTTGCACAATATGTAAATAAAAAAGAACGCAATTATTACATCAGTAAAGCAGAAAAAATTATTCGTTCGCTTTCCTCTGAAAAGTACAGGGCAAAGCCGGGTGAAAATGGAGGATATCTTCTTATGCATTGTGTTGGCAACCTTCCTTTTAATTCAGAGATCAATACAACACTTACCTATGCTGATTATTATTTCCTGGAGTCATTGCTCCGTTATCAGCAATGGGTATTAAATAAAAAATAACAATTCAAAAATACTGTCATGCGGATCGTTATAAAATTGAGTTTAGTATTTGTGCTTAGTGTGTGCATCGCATCGCAAATGCATGCGCAACAACCTCAACAAAAGCAATCGTTACCTAATGATCAATCAATGAACTCCGGGCAAAAAGACAGATCCTATTGGAGCGATGTATTATACAAAATGGTTTCACCAGTTATATTGAACCTCGCAGCCGGCACTCTTAAAAAAAATATGCCAATAGAAAAGGCACCTGGTTATTCCTTAAAAGCAGAACAGGTAACATATCTTGAAGCAGTTGGACGTACAATGGCAGGCATTGCTCCCTGGCTTGCATTGCCCGATGATGAAAGCAGCGAAGGCCGGCAACGAAAACAATTACGACTTGCGTTGTTGAAAGGAATCAGCAATGCAGTAGATCCTTCTAATCCCGACTATCTTAATTTCAGAACAGAACACCAACCATTGGTTGATGCAGCGTTTATGGCACAAGGATTTCTTCGGGCTCCAAAAGCTTTGTGGGAGCCATTGGATAGCGTTACGAAGAAAAGAGTAGTGGAAGAATTTAAAAGTATGCGCAACCGCAGCGGGTCGTACAATAACTGGTTGCTCTTTGCAGCTATTAGTGAAGCATTTCTTATGAGTGTTGGTGAACAGGCTGATCCTGCAAGGATAGATTTTGCATTGAAAAAAATGCCGGAGTGGTATGCAGGTGATGGCTGGTACAGTGATGGCCCACGTTTCAGTATGGATTATTATAACAGTTTTGTTATTCAACCTATGTTGGTTGACTTGTATACGGTGATGCTAAGATTTAATAAAGTGAGTGAAGCAGATTACCAGTTGGTATTAAAAAGAATGCTGCGTCATGCCGAATTCCAGGAACGTATTATTGGCGCTGATGGAAGTTTCCCTCCATTCGGCCGTTCTATTACTTATCGTACCGGGTCATTCCAGGTATTGGCGCATTGTTCCTTACTGGGTAAGTATCCAGAACAGGTAACACCTGCGCAGACACGATGTGCTATGACAGCGATGATGAAAAGAATGTTTACCAGCTGTAATAACTTTAATGAGAAAGGTTGGTTAGTGTTAGGCTTTTGCGGAAGCCAGCCTTCTGTAGCAGATTATTACACATCTACCGGCAGTTTGTATTTGGCTACACTTGGTTTTTTGCCGTTGGGTTTACCGGCCAGTGATCCTTTCTGGACGGCTCCCCCGGTTGACTGGACTTCTAAAAAAGCATGGAACAGTCAACCGTTTAAGAAAGACTACAAAGTGGATTATTAGACAAAAAAAAACTGTTGATAGAATTTTATCAAATTAAATAAAATTACTGTGTATAGAATTTTTGTATTTCTTTTTTGTGTTGTGTTTTGCTCACAGTTTGTAAATGCACAATCATCTCAACAGCTTTCATCTCCCGATGGAAAGATCGAGTTCTCATTTAGCTTGTCGAATGACGGAGCACCTGTTTATTCTATCTCATATAATAAAAAAGCTATTATACTTCCTTCTTCATTAGGATTAAATGGTTGGGAACGTGGATCTGTATTGATTGATGTTTCTGTTTCAAAGCAAGACACAGTTTGGAAACCAGTGTATGGTGAACGAAGCCAGGTTAGGGATCATTACAAGGGAATGATAATTACGTTACAGCGCAACAACGATGAAAATTTTAAACTGCAAATTCAAGTAAGAGCTTATAACGAGGGAATTGCATTTCGGTATTTTTTTCCTGAGAATCCTAAAGGCGGAAGGGATATCAACATCCAAAAAGAATTGACAAGTTTTACAATGCCCGAAGGAACGATGGCATGGTTTACAAACAGGGCACAGGGTCATTACAGTTTGTTGCCAATGAAGAACTGGCCCGATGAAAGTGAAAGGCCACTTGTGTTACAGCTTCCTGATGGAAGATATGCTTGTCTTGCAGAAGCAGAGATGGCAAACTATTCCCGTACAAAATTTTCACTTGATTCAAGTAAACCAAATACCATTAATTGTTCTATCTATGATCGTGTTGATTTCTTTACACCATTTGCAACTCCATGGAGAGTAGTAATGGTAGCAGAACATGCAGGAGAATTGCTGGCAAATAATGATCTCTTGTTAAATCTGAATCCGCCGTGTGAGATCAAAAACACTTCATGGATCAAGCCCGGGAAAATAATACGTGAAATGAGTCTTTCAATGAAGGGCTCAAAAGAGTTAATTGACTTTGCAGTAAAACGTCATTTACAATATATCCATTTTGATGCAGGCTGGTATGGATATGAGTATGTAACTTCTTCGGATGCTACTAAAGTAAATGTTGATCCCCGCCGCAATGCAAATAGTGATCTGAATTTGCAGGAAGTTATTAAATATGCAAATAAAAAACGGATCGGTGTATTTCTTTATGTGAATCAGCGGGCATTGTATAAGCAGCTAGATGAAATTCTTCCTTTGTTTCAGAAATGGGGTGTTCGTGGAATTAAGTTTGGTTTTGTCGAAGTAGGTTCACACAAATGGACAACCTGGCTACATGATGCAGTTAAGAAATGTGCGAAGTATAATTTGATGGTAGACATTCATGACGAGTACAGGCCAACAGGTTTCAGCCGAACCTATCCTAATTTATTAACGCAGGAAGGTGTACGTGGTAATGAAGAAATGCCGGATGCAACAAATAGTACCACTCTTCCTTTTACACGTTTTATTGCGGGGGCAGCCGATCATACTATCTGCTACTACCATCGCCCTGAATTAAAGCAACGCCTGGCAGAAACCCAGAATGCAAGAGTGATGAAAACAACTTCGGGGCATCAACTGGCATTGGCAGTTGTATTCTATAGCCCACTGCAGTTTTTGTATTGGTATGATAAACCGGAAGATTCACAAGATGAACCTGAACTGGAATTCTTTGATAACGTATCTACTGTTTGGGATGATACAAAGGTGGTGGATGGCGAAATAGCAAAACATGTTACCATTGCCCGCCGCAAGAGTGATGACTGGTTTGTTGGTACAGTTACCAATACTGAAAAAAGAGATCTGAAAATTCCTTTGAATTTTTTAACGCCGGGAAAAAAATACGAAGCAAGTATTTATTATGATGATGTTAATTCAAAAGTTCGTACCAAAGTTTCTATCAAACGTATACAAGTTGATGCCACAACAGTACTGGATACAAAATTGATTGCTTCAGGCGGGCAAGCTATTTGGATAAAGCCTATCAAAAAATAAGCAACAGAAAAAGTGATAAATAAAAGAACGATAATTTTTCGGGTCATCTTTTTACTGGTATTGAATTGTTTTGCTAAACATTCTTTTTGCCAGGATAACCTGGATTTTCAGAAATTGATGAAGGAGGTTGATTCTTCAGGAATATTCTTTTCACCTGATAATTATACATGGTGCAGTAGTGTAATAAAAGGAGAGGATGGAAAGTATCACATGTTTTATTCACGGTGGTCACATGGTAAAAGAACATTGAATGATGATTCCATGAATTATATTTTCAATGGGTTCAAAGGCTGGTGTAAGTATTCTGAAATTGCTTATGCAGTTTCAGATAAACTTAATGGTCCTTATAAATATGTATCAACAGTTTTGAAGGGTGATGGTGATCCTGATCGCTGGGATAGGTTCACCATGCATAATCCACAGGTAAGAAAATACGGTAACTATTATTATCTCTATTATATCAGCAATTCATTTGATCCATCTCTTCAGTTTAAAGATGAATCAAAAATGAGTAAGGATTGGAAACACTGGCTGAAATATAATTGTACGCAAAGGATCGGGGTAATAAAAGCGAAGAGCATTGCTGACCTGGTGAATGATAAATATGAAAAACCGTCTGCCCCTTTGATGGCTCCCGATAATATCAACACATTTGAAGTAGCGACTAATCCAACAGTAACACAAGGTCCCAATGGGAAATATTACATGATGTATAAATCCCGTAAACCAAATGTTGGTAATATGACATTCTGGATGGCGACCAGTGATAAACCAGATGGTCCTTTCAAAATGCTTGGTGAAGTATTTACTTCCGCAGAGATGGCTTGTGAAGATCCTTGCATGTGGTATGATAAAAAAAGAAGAAGGTTTTATGCGGCGGTTAAATATTATTCTAACAGTAAAAAATTGGTTCCACAATTCGGTGCATTAGCACTAATTACTTCCGTTGATGGATTGAATTGGCAGGCTGCTGCTCATCCGTTAATTTCTCTCAGGGAAATACAAATGAAAGACGGTAAGAAAACAGAACTGGCTCACCTTGAACGACCCTTTGTAGTTACTGACAAAAATGGACAGCCGGTTGCTGTATTTGCTGCTGCTTCAATCAGTGAGCCAACAAAAGGGGATCTTGATCATCCGGCTTTTGAATATAATACCTTTAATGTTTGCTTTCTTTTGAAGTAAAAGATCCTGATCATGAAAAAAAATATTATATCACTTCGATTACTCAGTTATGCAATCGTCGTTGTTGGTTTGTCTGGTTTCAAAAAGCCAGAACTGCAACAAGAAAAAGCAAACACTCCCAATGTCATCCTGATCCTAATGGATGATATGGGTTATGGCGATCTTGAATGTTATGGCGGATTTCCATATCATACTCCTAACATTAATAAGCTGGCAAGTGAAGGAATGCGGTTCACTAATTTTTATGCATCACAGGCAACATGCAGCGCTTCCCGTTCTTCTTATTTAACGGGTTGTTATCCCAATCGTATAGGCATCAATGGAGCACTAGCTCCGGATGCAGGGATCGCTTTGAATCCCGAAGAAGAAACGATCGCTGAATTATTAAAAGCAAACGGATATAAAACAAGCATGGTTGGTAAATGGCACTTAGGACAAAAAGAGCCTTACCTGCCATTGAACCATGGTTTCGATGAATTTCTTGGATTACCATATTCACACGATTACTGGCCGGTGAATTATGATGGCAAACCGCTTGACACAACAACTGGAAGAGGGAAATGGCCGGTATTGAAACTGATCGAAGGAAATGAAAGAACAAGATCGATCACAACATTGAATGATGCTGCGCAGCTTACAACTATGTACACCGAAAAAGCAGTGAGTTTTATTAAGAAAAATAAAAACAATCCTTTCTTTTTATACCTGGCGCATAACATGCCGCATGTTCCTTTAGCTGTTTCAGATAAATTCAAAAATAAAAGTGGCGCTGGTTTATATGGTGATGTAATGGAAGAGATCGACTGGTCAGTGAGTGAAATCATGAAATCACTGGAAGCAAATGGTCTTACAAAAAATACGATTGTAATTTTTACAAGTGACAATGGCCCCTGGCTTACTTATGGAGATCATGCAGGAAACACAGGTGGATTTCGTGAAGGAAAAGGAAGTGCATGGGAAGGCGGAGTAAGAGTTCCCTTTATCATTAGCTGGCCAGGACAGATCAAAGTTGGTTCTGTCTGTAACAATATGGCGGCAAGTTTGGATCTTCTTCCAACACTAGTTGCAATATGCAAAGCAAAAATGCCTGCGAAGAAAATCGATGGCGTGAATATTCTTTCCTTATTCAAACAGGAAAAAAATGCAAATCCCCGCGATGAAATGGTTTATTACTATGACAGGAATAATTTGAAATGCATCCGGAAAGGACAATGGAAATTAACTTTCCCCTGCGTTTCTCAAACTTATAAAAAAGCAACTGCTATTGGTTATAATGCATGGCCGGGTAAATATGCAAGTGATAGTGTAAGACTAGCTTTATATGATCTAAGAACAGATCCCGGAGAAACACTGGATGTAAAAGAATATCATCCCGAGATCGTTCAGCAGTTGATGACGATTGCAGATGGATACAGAAAAGAATTAGGAGATGATCTGACTAAACAAACAGGCAATGAAGTAAGACCAGCTGCAAAAGTGCCGAAAAATTAAACCACCCTTCCTTCGTCAGGGCAGGCTGGGACAATGCGACACTAAGAGTCACTGGGATGATCTCTGTGTTTCTCTGTGAACTTTGTGCCTCTGTGGTTCAAAAAAAAATTGAGACTCTGCCAAAAATTTTGAGAGCTAATAAAAAAAATGAATAAAATAGAGGGTATGAAACAAAAACTATTGATGATGTTGTTGGTCGGATCGATCGCTCATGCAGCCCATGCACAAACCTTGCGTCTGCTTACTTATAATATTCGCCACGCAGAAAATGAAGCAGGGCAGATAAATGTAAAAGACCTGGCTGATTTCATATTGAAACAAGATCCTGATGTAGTTGCTTTGCAGGAAGTCGACAGTGTTTGTGGTCGTTCAAACAAACTGGATATTGCCGCTGAGTTGGGTAAACTTACAGGCATGTATTATTATTTTGGCAAAGCCATGAATTATGACGGGGGTGGTTATGGAGAAGCCTTGCTCAGCAGACTTCCAATTGAAAAGATATCTACCATCTCCCTGCCCATTCAACCAGATAAGAAACGAGAACCACGTGCAGCCATTGAGGCAATATTTGTAACAAAAGAAGGTAAACGTTTTAAATTCATTACTACCCATCTCGATCATCTTCCCGACGAAACAGATCGCCTGATGCAAACCAATTACCTGGCAGAAAAGTATGCTGGTGAAAGCATGCCCTTTATCATTGGAGGAGATTTGAATGCAAAACCAGAAGAGAAAGTTATGGTGGCTCTATTGGGTATTACCAACTATCCGAGCAAGGATAAAATGTTGTTCACTTTCCCATCCGGAACACCCAACAAAAAGATCGACTATTTTCTTTTATCCAAAAATCATAGCTGGAAATGTACAAGGTTTGAAGTGTTACCAGAAAAACAGATCAGTGATCACAGACCAGTGATAATGGAGGTGAAATTGTTTTGAGGTTTTTTAATTGAATAATAAATTGAAAAAATTATCATGATGAAAAAAAATATTTTTTGGATTGGGGCATTAGCCTGTTTGATAAGCCACTCTGATTTGCAGGCGCAGGAACAGAAAAGTCGCCCCAACATTATTTATATCATGAGTGATGATCATGCCTACCAGGCCATCAGTGCTTATGGTTATGGATTGAACAATACGCCGCATATTGATAAGCTGGCTGAAAAAGGAATGCTATTCAACCGGGCATTTGTTACCAACTCCATCTGCGGACCCAGTCGTGCAGTAATGCTTACGGGTAAGTACAGTCATATTAATGGCTTCATAGATAACCACAGCACATTTGATAACAAACAGCAAACTGTTGCGACTGTTTTGCAAGGTGCAGGTTACCAGACAGCCGTTATTGGTAAATGGCATTTGATCTCTGACCCTGTAGGATTTGATTATTGGAACGTTGTTCCCGGACAGGGACAATATTATAATCCTGATTTTATTGAGAATGGTGTTACCAAAAAAGTAGAGGGCTATGTAACTAATATCACAACCGATTTTGCCATCAACTGGCTGGATAAAAGAGATAAAGACAAACCATTTTTCCTGGTCTACCAGCAAAAAGCACCGCATCGTAACTGGATGCCGGAAGAAAAATATTATCATCTTTTTGACAGCACTCAGTTTCCTGTTCCTGCAAATTATTTTGATGATTATAAAACAAGAACTAGTGCCGCACATAAGCAGGAAATGGAAATTGCTACACACATGCATTTTGGGTACGATCTGAAAGTGCCGGTGGATTCTATCCTCGAGAAAAAAACAGGACCGGGTCCGTCATTGCAAAATTCGCTCAATCGCCTTACACCGGAACAACGAAAAAAATGGGATGATGCTTACAACCCGATCATTGAACAATTTAATAAAGCCCATCTGAGTGAAAAGGATCTTGCTATCTGGAAATATCAACGTTATATGAAAGATTATCTCCGTTGTGTGCAAAGTGTAGATGATAATGTGGGCAGGTTGATGGATTACTTAAAACAAAACGGTTTGGAAGAAAATACCATTGTCATTTATACTTCCGACCAGGGATTTTATTTAGGCGAACATGGATGGTTTGATAAACGATGGATGTATGAAGAATCATTCCGTACGCCGTTAATTATAAAATGGCCGGGAGTCACCAATAAAAAGTCAGTAAGCAACCAGATGGTGATGAACCTTGATTTTGCCGAAACTATTTTAGATATGGCAGGTATAAAGATCCCTGCAGATATGCAGGGAAAAAGTTTTGCGCCGGTATTAAAAGGAAAACAGAAAGGAGATTTTCGTGATGCTGTGTATTATCATTTTTATGAGAACCAGGAACACAAAGTGGCAAAACAAATTGGTGTAAGAACAGAACGCTACAAGCTGATCTTTTTTTATGAGAACAATGAGTGGGAATTGTATGATCTTGAAAAAGATAAGAACGAGATGAACAATGTTTATGGTCAACCTGCTTACAAGAAAGTACAGGAGATGATGATGAAAAAATTGAAAGAGAAAAAAGAACAATATAAGGACCCTGTTGCTTTGAATTAAAAATCAAACCACGGAGCCACTGAGTTCACAGAGAAGCACAGAGACTTTCCCCGTGTATCTTAGTGTCCTTGTGTCTCCGTGGTTCAAAAACAAATTAAAGTATGTTTCAAACAAATTGGCTTAAAAGACATCTGACTTTTATCCTCGTAATATTATTTGCAAGTGATATACAATCACAGGTTTCACTTCAAACCAAGCATTTCAAATTGAGTTTTGATCAAAATGGTAAGCTGACTGAAATGCTTGACAGGTCAACTAATAAAAATTATTTACCAGCTGATCAAACAGCTTTTTTATTAAGCGTACGAAGAAAAGGAACTATCATTAAACCAAGCAGTATGCATTGGAAAAGTCAATCTTCGGAGATCATACTTTCCTTTCTTGATAAGACCGCGGCCACCATTAAAGTAGATCAGCAACCCGACTATATCAGCTTTGAATTAAAGCAACTGACAAATGCAGCAGATGCTGAGCTGATCATATGGGGACCCTATCCAACTATCATTGGAGATACGATCGGTGAAGTGGTTGGTGTTGTACGTAATAAAGAATTTGCCATTGGCATACAGGCATTGAATATAAAAACACTGGGTGGTCATACTTTGGTTGAAAGCGATATACAACCATCTTATGATGTTTTTGCTGGTGGAAATAAAGTTGATGTGGTGAAAGATGACCTGGATAAACAATTATATAGGGGCGATGTCGCCAAACACATGCCATACGGAAGTTCATTGCAGGCTTATTGCCGCAACAGGAATAAGAATCGTGTAATAGAAAATTGGAGTCATTCCCGTTATGTGGCGCAGGCATATAAACAAGATGGTGGAGTTATTGGAAGCAAGCTCGCCATCTTTGGTGTAGCCACACCGCAAGTGTTATCGGTTATTTCAACTATAGAGGTAAAAGAAAATCTGCCGCATCCAATGCTTGATGGCGTATGGGGCAAGCAAGCAAGGCATGCAACTGAATCATACCTGATCATGGACTTTGGTGAAAACAGTTTGCAGGAAGCAATGGCATTTACCCAACAGGCAGGCCTACGTTATTTATATCATGGCGATCCGTTTGAGACATGGGGACATTTTAAACTGAAGAGTAAAGATTTTCCCAACAACTGGCCAAGCATGAAAGCTTGTGTTGAAAAAGCCAATGCACAAAATATTCGATTGGGTGTGCATACGCTGAGCAATTTCATTACTACAAAAGATCCTTATGTAACACCTGTTCCGGATAAACGACTGGCGAAGGTTGGGGTTTCACAGCTAACAGAAAATATTGATGAAGCAACAAAAGAAATTGCTATCAGAGATCCCGGCTTCTTCAACCAATTTGAGAACAATACTTTAAAAGCCGCTGTAGTAGGCAATGAGATCATACGTTATCAAACTGTTTCAGCAGTTGCTCCGTGGAAATTATTGAATTGCCAGCGTGGTGCTTTTGGTACACAGGCAATGAATCATAAAGTCAATGATAGCATCGGCAAACTGATGGATCATCCTTACGAGGTTTTTTTAGGCAATCATGAACTGGACCAGGAGATCGCCAAAACGATTGCACGATTATTTAATGAAACCGGGTTGATGCAAATTTCTTTTGATGGGTTGGAAGGTTGCTGGAGTGAAGGCATGGGTGATTATGGTAAACAACTTTTTACCAAAACATGGTTTGATAATTTGAAACCTGAATTAAAAGGAAGAGTGATCAATGATGCCAGCAATCCCGGTCATTATTTCTGGCATGTGTACACCCGCATGAACTGGGGTGAGCCATGGTATGCCGGCTTTAGAGAAAGTCAATTGCAGCTGCGATTGAAAAATCAACAGTTCTATCGACGCAACTTAATGCCTTCGATGCTGGGTTGGTTTAGTTTGAAAGCAGAAACATCTATTGAAGATATTGAATGGATGCTGGCCCGCGGCGCTGGTTTTGATGCAGGATTTGGTTTATCCACCAGTATTGAAACAATTAAGAAGAACGGACACAAAGAAGAAATACTGAATGCGATAAAACTATGGGAAAATGTGAGGCAGCATGGGCTCTTTAATGAAACGCAGAAACTGAAATTACAGGATACAAAAAATGAATTTCATTTACAGGTGAATGCCAATGGCGGGTATGAGCTGGTACCGGTGCATAATTCTTATTACCTGCATGAACAAAAAATAAAACAACCCGGTGAACCAATTTATTCATCTTTTCAATTCGATAACCCTGCAGCGGCACAACCATTTACATTTATCATTACGATGATGAATGATAAGGATAGTGATCCGAATATATCTTTTGATGATCTCAGTATTTCTATTAACCAGCAGGATCCTTTGTTGCTGCCAGTAAGTTTGAAGCAAAAACAAATTTTATACTGCGATGGCAAAACGATAAAGATCTATAACAATCAATGGCAGTTAATACAAACTATCGAAAAGTCTTTACCATTGCTGGCTCAAGGCAAGAATGAAATAAAATTTGATGGTAAATATTCAGGCGAAAATGGCGGTAAGATAAAAATTGAAGTACGAGCTAAAGGAGCACCAGAAACGTTGAATACTACAATGAGTAAATAAGCATAGGTCTGATTAGGTGCTGGTATCATTATTGTAATAACTTTGCATCGCTTGCCAATGAAACAATGGTTTCTATTAATACTCTTTTGCGCCTGCAAACTCCATAGCGGCGCCCAGCTATCGTTACCCGGATCGGTGAACGAAGATCAATCTATATATACAAACCCGGAAGATGATAAGATAACCGGGATATACACAAACGGCGATAAGTTATATCAAGGATACAAAAGAAAAGAAAACTGGCATGGGCAATGGAACAGTTGGTATAACAATGGTCAAATGATTGATTCAGGATTGATGAAAATGGGAATACCTGATAAAACCTGGACAGGCTGGTATCCCGACGGCAATCTTCAATTTATAAGAACTTATTCAGCGGAGAAATGGCAGCAATTTCAATTGGAGAAACTTCGTTATCATCCTAAAGGAGTTTCACTGCCGCTCACAAAGCTTTATCATGAAAACAAAAAACAGGTGGAGAAATATATTTCAGCAAAAAACAGTTTTTGTGTGAAGAGCAGTTGCACAAGAATTCATTACGAAGATCTATCTCAGAAAATAAATAGCAACAGTGCCGGAGATCATTATCATCCTTTATTTGAGAATGGAATACTGCACGGGCCCTTTGTTAATTATTTTTCTAATGGCGCTGTTAAAGATTCAGGTAATTATAAGAATGGCTTGCCGGAAGGTTTGTGGATCAAATGGACCGATGATAAACAGTTTTACTGGGAAGGTTTTTACCAGCATGGAATGAAGAACAAAGAATGGAAATTATATTCCGCTAACAATAAGCTGATCCGCATCGTAGCCTATCGTCACGGAAGATATCTGTGGAAAAATGATATCAAAGAAGGATTTGAAACTCAAGAAGAAGAGATGAGCGGATTTTAAGTTTTTCTTTCTTTATGTTCTTTTGGCTTGAACCAAAAGAACCAAAAGTTCAAACGCACATGAAGAGTCTGAAAGATCATAAAAACATTTTTCCATCGAACTGATAGTTGAGACTTAACTTTCCCGAATCAAGTTCGGGACAAGCTGTGCTTTTTGCAATTCATAAAGGCGCTGAAACATCATTAATACTGATAAGACAGAAACAAGTCCAGGGATAATTATAAAGTAACATCCAGGGAGTCGGCAACCTGTTCCAATGAATTTTTATCTTCAGCCAGTATGGATAATATATCATTTGCCTGTAGCCGGGTAGAACCGTTAGGAGCAATATAAAGGTCACCGCGTTTAATAGCAATAATGTTTACCGTTGCGGGAAGTTCCAGTTGAACAATTTGTTTACCGATCGCTTTTGAATTTTCCGGAAGAATAAGTTCCTGCTTTTCACCCTTTATATTATCATAAAGTTCAAATTCAAGACCGATTCTTCTTTTGGCCTTTTCGGGTAACGATACATGCAGCAGCTTTGCAACAAAAGAAAGCGTGGTACCCTGCAACAATACTGAAGTAACGGATATAAAGAATATAAGATTAAATATCAGTTCAGCTTTTTGAATACCGGCCAACAAAGGATAAGTAGCAAATACGATCGGCACACTTCCTCTTAATCCTACCCATGATATAAAAAGTTTGCTCCTGATATTCGATTTAAAGAATGCAAGTGCGCCAAACACACCAATGGGACGGGCAACAAATATCACGAAGGCGGAGATCAATAATCCCATTCCGATCAGCGGTATGATCCGCGATGGAAAAACAAGCAAACCCAATGTGAGGAACAAAATAATTTGCATTAGCCACGCCTGTCCATCATAAAATTTTATAAGACTTCTCCGGTGAACCATTTTTGAATTTCCCATTACAAGAGCACATAAATAAATAGCCAGGAAACCATTGCCGTCTAAAAAATGTGCGAACGAATAAGTAAATATGGCCAGGCCAAGAGTAAGTACCGGGTATAATCCTTCTGTCTCCAGGTTAATATTGTTGATCAGCCACACACTTAGTCTTCCCATTATGTAGCCCAGTGCTCCTCCAATAATGAACTCTTTTAGAAAAGAAGGTATAAGTTCTGCAAAGTTGGTATTGCCACTGGCGACTATTGAAGTAAGTGAGATCGTTAAAAAGTAAGCCATTGGGTCGTTACTGCCGCTTTCAAGTTCCAGTAATGGCCGCAGGTTACCTTTCAATGCGATGCCTTTGTTGCGCAAGATGGAAAATACTGCCGCCGCATCTGTTGCAGATATAACAGAACCGAGTAACATGCCCTCTGCCAGTGTAAATCCAAAAAGATAATGAACAAAAAAACCAACAGAAAGTGCGGTGAGAATAACGCCGATGGTAGATAAAGCGACTCCCCTCCAAAGAACTGGTTTAATACTTTGCCAGTTGGTATCAAGACCGCCAGAAAAAAGAATGAAATTAAGAGCAACGATCCCGATAAACTGGCTCAGGGCTGCATTGTCAAAATGAATGCCTCCAATTCCTTCCGACCCGGCAAGAATACCAATGACCAAAAAGAAAATGAGTGTAGGGATCCCTAAGCGTTTTAAGGCTTTTCCCGCAAGGACACTGATCAATAATAATATCGATCCGACCAATAACATATTTCCTGCATCAACAAACATAAATAGGTGTCTTTCTTCGCAAACAAGTTACCTTAAAAAATCTCCAAAAAAGTAAATTCAAACTAGTATCTATTGAAGAATACATACCTGTTACAAAAATCATAACTAATAAGATTTCATAATAAGAGAATAATCTCATCATCTGTAATTAACTGGCAGTTTACAGTTAGTTAACTGTGGTATTGGAATTTTGTTTTATCAAATCAAAATCAAAAACCTTTTTATGAAATCAATCAAATTCGTGTTCGTAAAAGCAATTATTATTGTGTTTTTTACTTTCTGCGCTGGTTCATCTTATTCACAAAACCCGTCAGAAACTTTAATGAAAACAGAGGGAGCTAACAAAGTCCAGTTTATGGGAGTGGAAAATAATTTTCTACTGTTTGATCTTCTTTTTATGGAGGTTCCTGCTAAAGGATGCACATTGAGGATCCTTGATCATACTGGTAACACCGTGTTTGAAGAAACTATTCCAGGAAATGCTTATACCAGGAGATACAAAGTACCAAAAGAAGAATTTTCTAAAATCAGTTTTAAAGCAATGGGTAAGGGATTTACATTTAACCAGTCTTTTGTAATTAAGAAAGAAGAAAAACTCGTGGTAATTGAAGAGTAAAAATTTTAAATTCAAAAGTAAAGCCGCTTATTGCGGCTTTACTTATTTTAAACTCAGGAAGTTTTAAGTCAGCGATTTCCTGTTCAAATAATCTTACGTTTCTTAATTATAAGTTTGCTTTAATTACTTCAATGTCGTTCTGGATAGTATTGCACCCTAATGAATTTGTTCCGATAGCCCATTCTCTGCCCCAACCCATTATGCAACCACTACGGTATTCGCTTGTTTTGATACACGCTGCATCCCACACCGATTGATGCCTGCAACCGAAAGTGTGTCCGGGTTCATGTGAAGCCGCATTACTGATGTTGTCAACATTGTAGCCGTAAGACCCAGTAAATACAAAACATGGAGTATCATCGCCCCAAGTATAAGAATTAATGTAAGCAACTCCGCCGGCATTAGGATTATACCAGTTGTTTGAACACAATATTAGTCTCATTCGCTTGTTAATCGGATAAGAATAGAATTGACTTTCGCTTGTTGATACTACAATGTTCGGCGATACTTTAGCATAATCTGCCTCAACTCTTGACCTTACCGTTTCTTGTTGTTCCGCCGTTAAGCCACTACTGTTACAAATTATCGTTCCACTATTCCACACTGTACCGGTAACAATTTGTCCATCGAAATCAAGATAGATTATTGTTTTGTCCGTCGTTGTTGGTGGAATAACTGGTGGCTGAATTGGGTCCGTTGGGGTACCTGGTTTAACTGGCTTCGGTCTTCTTGCTGTTACCTCTGCATCTTTGTTCTTGTGTTCCAAGACAACATCTTCAAGGTGATTTGCTGTTGTTGTAACTGAGTTTTTTTGACAAGCGACAAAGAATAAAACGCTTGCACAAACGATTGCAATTTTCTTCATTTACTATTTGGTTTTTGTTGTTTACTGGATTTTATAAATTGAAAGTGGCGAATGTATAGATTTCATGTCCATCATCAGGTGATTGTGGAAAAGTTGATGCTCAGTCAATACTTATGGATCGTTGATAATTGTATTTGTCACATCACAATGAGCTGCGGACATAAAAAAAGGCCGACAATTGTCGACCTTAACCTTTGCTCCCCCTGTTGGACTTGAACCAACGACCCTCTGATTAATCCCGGACGTCCGGGACTCTAAGCAACTGAGCCAAAATTCCTGAAGGTGTAAATGAATGATCGCATAATTGCTTTATCAGTTTTCTGCTCTTTTGTTCCTGGATAAATCGCTCTATTAGTATAGCTTGGCTTTCCGATTCACTGCATTCATTGAACACAATACTAATCCATGGCCGATGTTTAGAAGTATAAGTATTGAATGGTTTAGTATTGTGTTCAATGAGCCTTCGTTGCGGGTCGCTTGAATAACCGACATAGTATTTGTCAGCACCGGGAGAGTATATGATGTAGATATAAAACATAAAAAAAGGCCGACAATTGTCGACCTTAACCTTGCTCCCCCTGTTGGACTTGAACCAACGACCCTCTGATTAACAGTCAGATGCTCTAACCAACTGAGCTAAAGGGGAATCTCCCGATCCTTATTGGGATTGGGGCTGCAAATATAGAGAAAAATCGTCTTGAGAAAAACAGAAATAACTATTTCAACCATCCAAATAATCCACCGGTTTCCTCTACTCCAACAAATATTCCATCTTCTTTTATTTGCACCGGCCAGTGTTTCAGGTAATAGCCTTCTCCACTTGTATTGCGGCCATTTTCCATCTTGTATTTATATCTGTGTAGTGGACAAACAATATTTCCCAACGCATCAATAAAACCTTCGGCAAGAACGCCGCCGGCATGCGGACATTTATAGGCAAAAGCAAATAAGGCATCTTTAAATTTCCCCAGACAAATATTCTTTCCATCCAGATCAACAACGGCGATATTATTGGCCGCAAATTCAATTTCATCCAAACTGTCTGCAACCTTATGCCATTTGTATTTTTTTTCCGACACTATAAGTATTTCAATTAGTAGAGAAATTCTGTTTTGTAGGGGTATCTTACTTTATATACTTCTCTTACTCTGTCAAGGATCGTTTTTCTAAGCAAATCAAGATTTCTTTTTTCAATTGCAGACATAAAGACCACTTTACCTTCTGTTTCTCTTTCCCATCTTTCGTGAAGATCTTCAAGGATTTCTTTTTTTACATTTTCATCCAGCCATTCGTCAAACACATTTTTTTCATACAGGTCCATTTTATTGAAAACAACAATAATGGGTTTATCAAAAGCATTTATTTCCTGGAGCGTTTTATTTACAACACCCATTTGTTCTTCATAAGCCGGGTGTGAGATATCAACTACATGTATTAAAATATCTGCTTCTCTTACTTCATCCAGTGTGCTTTTAAAACTTTCAACGAGGTGATGCGGCAATTTGCGAATGAATCCAACAGTATCACTTAGCAGAAATGGAGTGGTTTCAAAAACAACTTTTCTCGTTGTGGTGTCCAGTGTTGCAAATAATTTATTTTCGGCAAATACATCACTCTTGCTCAGCAAAGTCATTAGAGTTGATTTTCCAACATTCGTATACCCTACTAATGCAACGCGAATGAATTCACCCCTATCTTTTCTTTGTGTAAAAGCCTGTTTATCTATTTCTTTTAATCTTTTTCTCAGCAAAGAAATTTTATCGCGAACAATACGACGGTCAGTTTCAATTTCAGATTCACCCGGTCCTCTTGTACCAATACCTCCACCTAAACGTTCAAGGTGTTTCCACATACCACGCAGTCTTGGTAAAATATATTGGTATTGCGCCAACTCAACCTGTGCTTTTGCCTGTGCAGTTTTTGCTCTTCCTGCAAAAATGTCAAGGATCAGGTCGCTGCGATCAATTGTTTTTACATCAGTAGCTTTTTCAATATTGTTGATCTGTGCACCGCTTAGTTCATCATCAAAGATGAGGACACGAACATTTTTTTGCTGACAGTAAGTTTTTATTTCTTCCAGCTTGCCTTTGCCAACAAAAGTTTTGCTATCAGGATGCTGTAATTTTTGCGTAAACCTTTTTACGGTTACAGCTCCCGCTGTTTCAGCAAGAAAAGCAAGCTCATCGAGATATTCCTGTACCTGGGTTTCTGTCTGGTCTTTGTGAATTAGTCCCACTAATACCGCTTTCTCCTCTTTTAGTATACTGTTTTTTTTGTCGAGCATTATTTCTTTTAAGCAATTGATGCAAAAATAAAAGCATCCCCTCAAGGCGGATGCTTTTATTATATTATTATTTAATTTCTTTTTTTAAAGACCGCTTAATGTTATACCTATAGACCATGGTTTTACCTGAGGACCGAGACCTTCTTTTATTAAACTATTGAATTGATAGGTGCCAAATGCGGAAATAAATCCATAACCAACGCGGAACGTACCCTGGAACCGATTGCCATTAAAAAAATACTTGTCTTTATTTTTTTGAACGAATTTGTCATCAAACCCGTTAACTAAGTTACCATTTTTGTCTTTCCACTCTTTTCCTTTTGTATGTGCTGACATTTGTAAACCCACTTTTGCGCCGATCGCTACTTTAAAACTTTTGTTCGTATTCTCCGGATTCAAAACGAAGCGAAGCTCTATCGGTAATTCTGCAAATGCATTTACCAGTTTGTATTTATTAAAATGATTGGTATCTGCAAGATTTTTAAATTCCAATGGCCTTAAGTGATTGGTTATTGTAACAGTTGTTTTTTCGAAAAACATATTATCAACCCCGATACCTGGCCCAAAAGCTATACTGAAACGTGGATCCGTTTTAAAAGGCATATCGATCATAAAATAAGCATTAAAGGTGTTAGACCAACCCCTTTTATTAATGCTATCCGGTATGCTTGCCCAGTTGAGCCATCCGTATTGAATCATAAAATGATCGTTGGCACGGTTGGTCAGTTTTACCTGGCTCCAATCTTTTTTCTTCTTTTTAGTAGAAGTAGAAGGTTTATCCTGAGAAAAAAGAAATAAAGAGATAGAAATCGCTAGAACTACAGATAAAAATTTTTTCATATTCAGTTATGTAATGGACAAAAGTATTTTTGTCGCGGTTAACAAAAGGTTAAAGAACCTCCTTTAAATAAAAAATGAGAAATAAGAACTAAAAGAATGAGAAAGTGAATGAGCCTGCAATACTTCCTCATTTCTTATTTTTCTGTTTCTTATTTCTCATTTAATCTGTGGACCCTGTTGGGATCGAACCAACGACCCCTTGATTATGAGTCAAGTGCTCTAACCGTCTGAGCTAAGGGTCCTGAGCTTTTTGGCTCCGGGCGGCAAAAATAAAAAAATAAAGTGTAGTTGAGTAATTATTTCAATTCTTCGAAATCAATATAATCTCCCGATTGCTGTTTTTTATTTTCAGTTGCCGGAGTTGCAGGTTGTTGATAGGGCTGTTGCTGACTCATATTTTCCTGCATCTGGCTATGCATTTCACGAAATTGTTTCTTTACCTGTCTTGTTGTTTTATAGATTGGAATGATGAAATGAAACACCAGCCTGTAGGCAAGGTAGATAAGGAATGCATATAATAAATAGCGTAACATGGCACAAAGTTAATTTGCATAATAACAGAATGCTGTTAAAGTGCTATGATTAATATTTGGCTGATAACCGGTATTTCCTTTACATTTGCACCGGCAATGATTGATAGAAGGGAACGAATTCGTTCCCTTCTTCATTTTCCATACCGGCCGGAAGGGCTAAAGAAAGGGTTATGAATTCTGAAAATCAGGTAATAACGGTAGAAAATAAATTAAGTGAGTTGCTGACGGAGTTGCCGGGTTACTTCCTGGTTGAAATAAGTGTAAAACCAACCAATAATATCAAAGTGTTTGTGGACGCTGACCAGGGCGCCGCTATTGATCAGCTTTCGAGAATAAACAGAGCTCTTTATAAGTGGGTGGAAGAAAACCTTTTCCCAAACGGAGACTTTTCAATAGAAGTATCCTCGCCGGGGTTGGATGAGCCGCTAAAGCTTGAAAGGCAATATTTAAAAAATATCGGCCGAATGGTGGAGATCGTATTAAAAAATGGTTTGAAAAAAGAAGGGAAGCTATTAAGCGTTTCAGAAAATGAGATAGTGGTAGAAGAAGAGAAAGGAAAGGGAAAAAAGAAAGAAGTAATTCAACATATAATTTTAATAGAAGAAATTAAAACAACAAAGGTTCAGGTGAAATTCTGATAAGGAAATCAGGACAAACCTTGAAACCAAATTAAAAATCGAAAATCGCTTGTGTTATGTCAAGTATTAACCTGATAGATGCGTTCCAGGAATTTAAGGATGCAGAAAATATTGACCGCCCCACCATGATGAAAGTGGTAGAGGATGTTTTCAAAACTTTGCTGCGTAAAAAATTCGGCAGTGATGAGAACTTCGATGTAATTGTAAACGCGGAAAAAGGCGACTTAGAAATTATGCGCCGCCGCACCATTGTGGAAGACGGGCAGGTAAATGATCCTTTGGCAGAAGTTGCCTACAGCGACGCTGTGAAAATTGAACCCGATTTTGAAGTAGGGGAAGAATTGTTTGAGCCATTAGATCTTTATGATTTTGGCCGTCGTGCAATTCTTGCTGCCAAGCAAACACTTGCCAGCCGTATCAGCGATCTAAAGAAAAATTCCCTTGCTAAAAAGTACAGCGAAAGAATCGGGGAGATCATCAGCGCTGAAGTTTACCAGGTTTGGAAAAAAGAGATCTTGTTACTGGATGAAGAAGGCAACGAGCTGATACTTCCAAAAAGTGAGCAAATACCACAGGATTACTTCAAAAAGGGTGAATCTATCCGTGCCGTTGTTAAGAAAGTGGACATGAGAAATAACACCCCGGTAATTATACTTTCGAGAACTTCGCCTGACTTTCTTGCCAAATTGCTGGAAATTGAAGTTCCTGAAATTTTTGATGGCCTTATCGTCATCAAAAAAATTGTTCGTGATCCAGGTGAAAGAGCTAAAGTTGCTGTTGAATCTTTTGATGATCGTATCGATCCGGTTGGAGCATGTGTGGGAATGAAGGGTAGTCGTATTCACGGTATTGTTCGTGAACTGAAGAATGAGAACATCGATGTGATCAATTATACAAACAACACCCAGTTATTGATCCAAAGATCATTGACACCAGCTAAGATCACCAGCATGGAGCTTGACCAGGATAATAAACATGCGAATGTTTATTTGAAACCAGACCAGGTTTCATTAGCAATCGGTCGTCGTGGTGTAAATATTAAACTGGCAAGTGAATTGACAGGATTTGAGCTTGATGTATATCGTGATGATGAAGGAGTAGAGGAGGAATTTGATATCGATCTTGATGAATTTAGTGATGAGATAGAAACATGGGTGATTGATGAATTAAAACGCATCGGTTGTGATACGGGAAGAAGTGTATTGAACCTGACTGCGGCAGAATTAGAACGCCGTACAGATCTTGAAAAAGAAACAATTGAAGAAGTAAGAAAAGTTTTACAGGCAGAATTTCAGAAAGAATAAAAAGGGAGTAGTGAATGGTGAGTTAATCTCACAACTGACACTCACCATCAAATAAGCTGAATAGAATTGTTGTCGTACAAGAGTGCGACGCAACCAAGGCGAGCAGAGATATATAGTTGATAACATAAAAAAAGTTAATGGCAGAAACAGCAACACCGCGATTAATGGCCGCAGCCAAAGAATTTAACATCGGTAAAGACACCCTTGTTGATTTTTTGACAGGCAAAGGATTTAGTAAAGATGATCTGAAGCCGACTTCAAAGCTTTCGGAAGACATGTATCGTGCCCTGCAACAAGAGTTTCAGAGTGATAAAGTGGCAAAGCTGAAAAGTGATCTGATCGATCTGCCTAAGGGAGTTGCAGCCGACCTAAAGAAGAAGAAAGACGAAGAAGAAATTGTTTTCAAAAAAGAAAAAGAAAAGCCGGCAAAAAAAGAAGAACCAAAAGAAGAAGTACCTGCACCTGCGCCGCCACCTATAGTTATTGAGCAACCAGTTGTTGTAGTGGAGCCAGAACTTACAAAAGCAGAGATACCAGAATTGGAAGGTCCTAAAGTGATCGATAAAATTGATCTTTCAACAATTGATTCTTCAACAAGACCTAAAAAGGAAGCAAAGAAAAAAGAAGAAAAGGTAGAAGAAAAAGCAGAAGAGAAAGAAGAAAAGAAACCTACGAAAAAGAAAGGCAAGAAAGAAGAAGTAATAGAACAACCAGTTGAGGAAGTAAAACAAGAAATAATTGTTCCTGAAGAGCCGGTAGAAGAAGCTCCCCCGGTTATTGAAAATATAAAAGCAGATAAATTAGAAGGACCAAAGATCCTTGGAAAAATTGATCTGCCAGTTGAAAATGATACTCGTCCGAAAAATGATGAGAAGCATAAACGCAAACGTATCCCGATCGCGAAGAAGGAAGTAAAAAGAGAAGATGCGATAAAAGATAAAGATAGAAGAGAGGATAGATTTAAAAGAGATGATCGTCGTGGTGCACCGGGCGGTGGACCTAGTGGTGGTGGAAGAGGGCCAGGTGGACCTGGAGGCGGTGGAAGAACCGCTCCTGGTATAGCTCGCAGAGGAGATAACAGACCTACAAGAGAAGACAAAGTAATTGACGAAAAAGAGATCCAGGAAAAAATTAGGGAAACACAAGCTAAGCTTGCCGGTGCCGGTGGCAGAGGTAAAAGTTTAAAAGCAAAATATCGTAAAGCTAAACGTGAAGAGGCGGCTGAAGCTGCAGGGGATAGTGATGAGGGCAACAAGCTTCAGTTAACTGAGTTCATAAGTGTAAGTGAACTGGCTAACCTGATGGACGTAAACTTTACTGATGTTATCAGTAAGTGTATGGGCCTCGGCATCATGGTTTCGATCAATCAGCGACTCGATGCCGAAGTAATAGAACTCGTGGCAAGTGAATTTGGATTTGATGTTGAGTTCATTGATATGGAGAAGCAAATGGAGATGGAGGATATAGGGGAAGATGATGATGAAGATGATGAATTACAAACCCGTTCGCCAATTGTTACTATCATGGGTCACGTTGACCATGGTAAAACTTCTTTGTTGGATTATATCAGAAGAGCGAATGTGGTAGCAGGTGAAGCAGGTGGTATTACACAGCACATTGGTGCTTACCAGGTAGAACTTCCTAATGGAAAAGAAATTACTTTCCTTGATACACCCGGTCACGAAGCATTTACTGCGATGCGTGCCCGTGGTGCTAAAGTGACTGATATTGCTGTGATCGTGATTGCAGCCGATGATGCAGTGATGCCGCAAACAAAAGAAGCGATCAGCCATGCGCAGGCAGCTGGTGTGCCAATGATCTTTGCCATAAATAAAATTGATAGAGACGGCGCAAACTCTCAGAAAATTTATGAGCAACTTTCGCAAATGAACTTACTGGTTGAAGCATGGGGTGGTAAATTTCAGAGCCAGGAAATTTCTGCTAAGAAAGGACAGAATGTAGATCAGCTTTTAGAAAAAATATTATTGGAGGCAGAATTGCTTGACTTAAAAGCAAATCCTGATCGTGAAGCAAGTGGAACTATTATCGAAGCAACATTGGATAAAGGACGTGGTTATGTAGCGACTGTTCTTGTTCAAAATGGTACTTTGAAAGGTGGAGACCTTGTGGTAAGTGGTCAGCATTTCGGAAGAGTGAAAGCAATGTTCAATGAAAGAAATAAGAAAAAGGAGGAAGCACCACCTTCAGCACCAGTATTAATACTTGGTTTGAATGGTGCTCCGCAAGCAGGTGAAAAATTCAAAGTTTATGAAGATGAAGCGGAAGCAAAAGAGATTGCTTATCGCCGTGCGCAGATCCTTCGTGAGCAAGGTATCAGAACTAAAAAGCATATTACGCTTGATGAGATCGGTCGTCGTTTGGCCCTTGGTAATTTCAAAGAACTGAATGTGATCATCAAAGGAGACGTGGATGGTTCTGTGGAAGCATTAAGTGACAGCTTACAGAAATTAAGTACACAAGAAATTGTTGTACGGGTAATTCATAAAGGTGTTGGACAAATCACCGAAAGTGATGTAACACTTGCCAATGCATCAGATGCGATCATCATTGGTTTTAATGTTCGTCCTTCACAACAGGCGGCAAGACTTGCAGAAAACGAAGCGATAGAAATAAAGATGTATTCCATCATTTACAAAGTAATTGATGAAATTAAGATGGCGATGGAAGGAATGTTGGAGCCAACGATACAGGAAAAGATCGTTGCAAACGTGGAGATAAGAGAAGTATTCAAGTTTGATAAAGTGATTGTAGCAGGTTGTTATGTACGCGATGGAAAAATAAAGAGAGATTCTAAGGTTCGACTTATCAGGGATGGTATCGTTACCTATCCAACTGGTGAAGGATCCTATGCGGAATTAACATCTTTAAAGAGATTTAAAGATGATGTAAAAGAAGTACAGGCAGGTATGGAATGTGGACTAATGATCAAAAATTATAGTGATATAAAAGTCGGAGATGTTGTGGAAGCTTTTGAGGAAGAAGAAGTGAAGAGGACTTTATAAGGAACAAGGCCAAGGTTCAAGACTTGTACTTGTGCCCTCCACCTCAAACTTTTGTTAATAAAACCGGCCCGCTTACTTCCTCTGATAATCAAATTTACTTTTGGGATTCAAATCCTGGTTATGAAGAAAATATTTACACTCAGCCTTATCTTTTTAATTGCGGCAAATTTTGCCGTACAAGGGCAATCAGCAAAAGTGGTAGCTGATAAAATACTTGCTATTGTCGGAGACAGGATCATCCTTTATTCTGACATTCAGAATACTATTTCCGATGCGATCAGGAACGGCAACCAGGTTCCCGAGAATGCTAATTGTGTATTGATGGAACAGGCATTGATCTCAAAAGTATTAATGCTACAGGCAGAAAAAGATTCTTTACCTATATCAGATGAAGAAATAGAAGCAGATCTTGATAATCGTATCCGCAAATACATTAATGCTTATGGTACACAAGCGGCATTAGAAGAAATTGCCGGCAAAACTATTTACCAGATAAAAGAAGATGCAAGGGAAACCGTGAGGGAGCAAAAGCTGGCAGAAGCTATGCAAAGAAAAATAGTGGAGAACGTACACATCACTCCGAATGAAGCAAAAATATTTTACGAAAAACTTCCAAAGGACAGTCTTCCTTTTTTTGAATCAGAATTAGAGATCGGTCAAATTGTTTTATATCCAAAGGGGAATCGTGATCTTGAAAAATTTGTAATGGATGAATTGCTCAATTATAAAAGACAAGTTGAAATGAAAATGGCGACGTTTGAGCAATTGGCACAACGTTTTTCCGAAGACCCGGGAAGTAAAGAGAGAGGTGGTCAATACCAGGTAAACCGTTACGAGAAAACATGGGACCCGAATTTTTTAGCTGCTTGTTTTCGTTTGAAAAATGAAGGGGACATGATTGGTCCCATTAAATCAAAATTTGGTTATCATCTTATACAATTAGTTCAGCGTATTGGTGATGATGCAGTGATCCGTCACATATTGCGGACAACTCCTGTAACTGATACCGAAGTGAAGACTGCGCTGGCAAAAGCCGATACTATACGATCAAAAATTATTGCCGGCACTTTAAGTTTTGCGGCTGCAGCAACCCGTTATACAGAAGATGAGCAAGCAAAATTCAGTGGCCCATATTTTTTAGGTCGTGATGGCGGCCCTTATGTAACGATTGATCTTCTTGATAAAGATCTTGTTGCAATGCTTGATAAACTTAAACCCGGCGAATTTTCACAACCAGTAGCTTTTGAGGAAAATGGGAAAAAAGGCGTACGCATTGTACATTATAAAAGCCGAAGCGAACCCCATCGTCTGAACATGAAGGATGATTTTAGCCGTATATCAACAATGGCGCTGGAAGAAAAAAAGCAAATGACCCTCGAAAAATGGATGAGAGACAAAGTCCCGACTTACTATATCATGATCGATGATGAAATAAAAAACTGTACTGAACTCACGAAGTGGATCGGGGAAAAACAGAAAGCATTCTAAAATTTCTTTTTTAGTGGCGGGTTGTGCTTAGGTCCAAATCCATTATTGATCACAAAGAGTGGGTTAAATACCAGGACAAAAACTTTTTCAAAAAACCGGAATCCATTTTTACGCATACTCATCGTTGCAAGGTGAATAGGTTCCCCTATTAAAGCTCCAACAACAGGAGTAATGAACAGATCCTGGATGCTGGGCCTTTCTGCTACACCTTCTATCACATATTCCCATATACAAGACTGAACTGTTGCAAACAAAAAGGACTGAAATCGCGTAGCATTTTGACTTCTTACGGCATTATAATAGTAAGAGCCGGCAATAGGATGACCAATATAGTTGAGAGCCCAGTCGTCTTTATCCCAAACCGGGGGCGTTGTAAATGCCCGTGCAAGATTCTTTTCCGCTGCCTTTATCCAACCTGGTTCCCATTTTGTTACTTCTTTTGGCATCAGCATTAGAGTAACCATTCCAATCACCTCTATCCCACCAATCAGTAATTCTCCCCTTCCGGCTTTTTTCCAGAAAGAACTGTATTCATTAAGAAGCGAATGTTGCGGATAAGTTGCTTTTATTCCAAGCTTAGTACTGTCTGTTTTGCTTTGGAAATATTGATTTGAATAGACAGAAAATGAAATATCTTTTTTATAGGTCAATGAAGAATAGGATAAGGAATCAAACTTTAAAGAGTAATGTTTCGGAAGAGAAAATTCTTTTTGTTTTAAACTAGAAAATTCCGGGGAAATGGAAGTTTGACTAATAGCTTGAAAGCTGAAAAGAAAGGAAACTATAAAGGATTTTAATAAGGTGATTGTTTTCCACATGACAGACAAAGGTTCAATGGTCTAATCTAATATCTTTTTCACAGGCTTAATAACCGCTCAATTAAATTCAAGTTTTAACAATATAAGCCATTTTAAAAAGATTACAAATATATCTAATTCCCAGAATTGACTAATTGGCATTCAAGCCATACCTTTGCGCCTTCCTTTTTGGAGAGATAAATGAGTGATCCGATAAAACACGAATGTGGCTTAGCATTCATCCGCCTGCGGAAGCCGTTCTCATATTACTATCAAAAATATGGCACAGTGATGTGGGGCCTTAATAAGCTCTACTTGCTGATGGAGAAGCAACATAACCGCGGTCAGGATGGGGCAGGTATTGCAACCGTAAAACTGGATGTAGAACCGGGTTATCCGTTTATGAATCGTATGCGCAGTAATGCGACACAGGCGATCGCCGATATTTTTCAACAGGTTGGTAAAGAAGTGGAAGAGCTGGAAAAATATCATCCCGGTATCAGGAATCATCCCGGTTTAATGAAAGGTCATGTAAATTTTTTAGGTGAATTGTTATTGGGACATCTTCGTTATGGCACACAGGGAAAAAACAAATTAGAATACTGTCATCCTTTTATTAATCGTGATACGATACCTGCACGAAACCTCGCATTAGCAGGAAATTTTAATATCGTTAATTCCGAGGAATTGTTTGCATTAGCAGGGAAAGAACCACATGAGAATACCCGTTTCAGTGATCTTGCTGCGATGATCGAATTAATGCACACGTATCTGTGTCGTGAAGATGAGGCATCTCCCGAAAAATTAGATATTAAAAAGGTATTGAAGAAAGTTTTGCCAATACTTGACGGTGGCTTTCATGTCGGCGGGTTTACTGGTAACGGTATTGGTTTTGTTTTTCGTGATGCACATGGCATTCGCCCTTCTTATTATTATGCAGATGACGAAGTGGTAGTGGCAGCATCAGAACGGGCAGCTATTCGTACAAGTTTTAATGTTGGAGAAAATGAAGTGAAAGAACTAATGCCCGGTCAGGCATTGATAGTAGATGAAACAGGAGTAATTGAAGTAGCGCAGATATTGGAACCAAAAGAAAGAAAAGCCTGCAGTTTCGAAAGAATATATTTTTCCCGCGGCAGTGATGAAAAGATATATCGTGAAAGAAATCAATTAGGGTATAACCTGACTGAGCAAGTATTGAATGCGATCGATCATGATCTGAAGAATACTATTTTTTCTTTTATACCGAATACAGCTGAAACTGCATTTTATGGGATGCTGAAAGGGATGGAAGATTTTTTGAATAAGGTTAAGATCGAAAGGATTTTAAGCTGGGGCAGGGATTATGATCCCGAAAAATTGGCGGAAATGGTCAGTCGCCGGATCCGAATTGAAAAAGTAGCGATCAAAGATGTGAAGATGAGAACTTTCATTACGGAAGACTCAAGCCGTAGTGAAATGGTGCAACACGTTTATGATATAACGTATGGTACTGTAAGAAAAGGAGTAGATACGTTAGTGGTGATCGATGATTCAATTGTTCGTGGCACAACATTAAGAGAAAGCATCATTCGTATGCTTTCAAGATTAGAGCCAAAGAAAATTATTGTTGTCTCTTCTTCCCCCCAAATTCGTTATCCGGATTGTTATGGTATTGATATGAGTAAAATGGGAGAATTTGTTGCGTTCCAGGCAGTGGCGGCATTATTGAAAGAAAGGAACAAGGAAGCTTGCTTGCAGGAGATATATGATCATTGTAAAGAATTAAACCGCAGCAATCAATTGCATACAGAAAATGTTGTAAAAAGAATTTATAAGTTATTTACTATTGACGAGATCACTAACAAGATCGCTGAATTAATTACTCCAAAAAACCTGGGTATTCCTGTACAGGTTATTTATCAGACAATAGAAAATCTTCATGCCGCTTGCCCAAGCAATCTCGGTGATTGGTATTTCACAGGCAACTATCCTACAGAGGGCGGAAATAAAGTGGTGAATAAAGCATTCATGAATTACATGGAAGGAAAGAATGTAAGAGGCTACTAAAATTTAAGATTGGCAATTGCAGTTTTAGATTTAATTTTAATAAGTGAAAACATTACTTCTTATACGTCATGCAAAAAGCAGTTGGGATGATCCGGCGCTGAGTGACTATGAACGTCCCTTAAATGAACGTGGTAAAAAAGATGCCCCTGCTATGGCAGAGAGATTATATGAAAGAGGAATAAAGATCGATGCATTTATTACCAGCCCTGCAAGACGTGCAAGAAAAACTGCCGAACAATTTGCAAAGCGATATAAAAAGGAAAAGGACGTCCTGGTTTTAAAAACCGAACTATATATGGCGAGTGATGAAGCTTTTAATAGTGTTGTTGAAAAATTAAATGATAGTCTTGATTGTGTAGCTGTCTTTTCTCATAATCCCGGTATTACGGATTTCGCAAACAGTCTTACTGAAGATATAAGAATAGATAACATTCCAACTTGCGGCATCTTTGCCATATCAATCGAAGCAAGGAAATGGAATAAATTCAAAGAAGCGAAAAAGAAATTTCTATTCTTCGATTACCCCAAGGCTCTTGTTCAATGAGCCGCCTAGGTTTCAAGTTGTCTTAGTTTAAAAACGATACTCAAATCGTTTTGCTTCCTGGATGTTTTCTAATAAAGAGAGATTGCTTTGTTTTACACAAAACGAAAATTTATTTTTCATAAGATAGCCTGCAAGATATTCCTGTTCTGTTTGACCCGGAGTTGGAATAAGTATACTTTTCTTTTGCAACGCAGCGATATCCATAACAGTACTATAACCACTGCGACTGATAATAAATTCAGCCTTCATTGCCTCGTTGTTTAATTCTTCTGATGAAAGATGGTTATAAAAATGGATGGTATTTGTTGATGGGATAATATTTTTTTCTCCGGGCAAACCTCTTACAATTGTTACTGTTGCAGGATAGTTTACGATCTGGTCAATTACTTTATTTTCTAAAATTGTTCGTTGTGGTTCAGGACCGGAAAGAATAATTAATAAATGGTTTTTGTTTTCATCAATATCCTTTTTTTCGAATCTTGATAAAGAGCCAATGTATTTTGTGGGTATTGATGGCATTTTAACGGGGTGTGATAATTCTCCTGCGAAGTTATTTTCTCCTTTTTCATCCGGCACCCAGCATTCATGAAACTGGTTAATAAATTTATAATTCCATTGCTGCAATATTTTTTCACTCCATTTACCCAAAGAACTTTTGATACTTAATTGATGGGTGATAAAAACAGAAAATATCTTATCATGATAAAGTCCATAGCGATTATCGGAGACCACTGCCTCAAAACCGAATTTGCTCACCTGCTCTTTTAGCCAATTATTTTCTTCTTTTATTGATCTAAGAATGGATGGGATCTGTAAAAGGATCTTGCCCGTGAGACCGTTTTTTGCATATTTTATTCGATAACCCTTCAATGGTAAAAAAGACAAGGAAGGAAATTCTTCCCTTAGTAGTTTTTCCTGTGCTCCTTCGCCTGCAAGCCAAACCTCGCAATCGTTATATAATAAATCACTGATAATCGGCACACAACGGGTAGCATGGCCCAATCCCCAATCAAGAGGAGCAACAAGCAGCTTTTTACCAGCTAATGAGGTCATATAATTTTTGGCAGCATTTAGCATTTGGTATACTAAATTGCCCGTAAAATAGTTTAATTTAGAAATCCATTATGAAGAGATTAAACAAGATAGTGCTTGCTGCGTTATTAATAGTAGCTGTTGGAGCCGTTAGCTGCAGCAAAAATTATTATACCAGCAAATCTAAGGGTAACGATTGCGGCTGTCCGAATAAGAAAGGAATGGTTGGCTATTAATGTGAAATTGAAATGAAAACTCCGAATAGAGAAAGAGAACTGGTGTTGTTATTAAAAACAGCACAGATGAGCGAAAAGGCCCTTGAAAGGGAATTGATCAGCCTTGAGCATCTTTTTCTGTATGCAGAATCAACAATAGCATTTTGCCAAACTCATGAACTGGTCCTTCGCAATCACATCACTTCTAAAAGAGCTAAGCTTATAAAAGTTTACCACGATCATCAACTGAAACCATTCTGGTTTTTAGTGAACAAAAACTGACCACAATTTTTTAGCAAAGTTTAAAGCCTGTCACTTAGTCTTTTCACAAATCACGGCATTATTCTCGCATTGCTGTAAAGACTTGTTAAAGCCTTTTGCAGAAATCAATATCTGTAAATGTGATTGCGTTAGCAAGAAAAACATCACACATGCAGAAATATATTTTTCTTTTGGGTATGATCTTTTTCATTGTTTCCTGTAAAAAAAATAATGAATCAGCAAGTAATAGCTCCGATGATGAGGATTGTGTCATGAGATCGTCTACAGGCAGTGGTGAAATAAAAGCAACCCAATACATAGTTGCATTTAGCCCTACAATTAATTCACGAACAACATCTCGTATCAGCCTCGATCAATTAAGTAAAAATGTTTTGCAAAGAAACACCATTGATGTTTCGGCATTGAAAACATCATTTGTTGGTGAGCCGGGTGGTTTTATAGCAACGATGACCGAAACTGAAGCTGAGGCTTTAAGGAATGATGAATCAATTGAAGCAGTAGAACCCGACAGAGTTATTTCATTAGGTTCTTGTTTTACTGTTATTGAACCAAGATTAGTTACCTGGAACATCAACAGAATTGGTTATGGTGATGGCATTGGCAAAACAGCATGGATCGTCGATTCAGGGATCGACTTTGATCATCCCGATCTGACTGTTGATCAAACAAGAAGCCGTTCATTTGTTCTAGGACAAACATCTGCTGATGATCAGAATGGACATGGTACACACGTGGCGGGTATCATTGGCGCAAAAAATAATACGACCGGTGTTCTGGGTGTTGCATCTGGTGCTTCGCTTGTTGCACTCAAAGTATTGGATAAAGACGGAGAAGGTAATCTATCTTATATCATAGAAGCATTAGCATACGTAAATACAACAGCAACGGCAGGAGATGTAGTTAACATGAGTGTTGGTGGTGAATCGGGATCTTCTATTCTTGATCAGCAAGTACAAAATACTTCAGCAAGAGGAATTTATTTTGCAATAGCAGCAGGGAATGAAAATAAACTGGCAAACCTTAGCTCACCAGCAAGGGTTAATGCACCAAATGTTTATACGGTATCAGCAGTTGATAGTCTTGATAATTTTGCTTCATTTTCCAACTATGGGAGCGATGTAGTTGATTTCGCGGCACCCGGGGTTCGCATTTTATCTACATGGATGGATAATAAGTATGCCTATGCAAGCGGTACTTCAATGGCGGCGCCACATGTTGCAGGGTTGTTGTTGTTACGTGGAAGAAACATAACAAGCTCGGGTGTTGCAAAGAATGATCCCGATGGTAAGCCTGATGCTATTGCACATTATTAATTTGCTTCGTCTCCTTTCAGAGAGATTCACAATAAAAAAGGAGAAGTTTGATCTTCTCCTTTTTTATTTAGCTTAAAAATAGTTATTGCATTGTACAACGGGATTTATATTGAATTCTTGTTTTATCACAGCTGTATGTTTTTTTAGGTTTGCTTGTAGTTTTTTGTTTTGTGGAGTTCTTTTCAGCAAGTGTAAATGGTATTCCGATTCGCATATTCCATCCTGATGCTTTTGATTCAAGACTTGCATAAGTTGTTTTTACACCGGATTCATTAGAAATAGTTTGTTTACTCATATTGCCTATGCCTGCGAAATAATTGATACTTACATTAAGCAGGCGTTGGTTTTTTCTTCCAAATTCAAACCCCATTCCTGTAAGAAAAGCAGTGTTCCAATTACCCGCACGATATTCATAAGCTGTTAGACTGCCATTTGTTTTTGTAACAACATCTTGTTTAGGTGCTGCAATGTATCCTATGCCCATAGATGGCTGCAGACGAACCCATCCGCCTTTGTTTTTGTTTTCAACTTTCTTTGCTGTGCTGCTTTTACTTTGGCAACGACTTGACTGAGACGAATAACTTTTTGAACATTTGCTTCGATAAGAATAACTACCGCACGAACTTTTACCCGGTGATTTAGATTTTGATGTACTCGATGGTTGCTTTGTTTTATTAAAAAAGATCGGCTTTGTTGTAAACTGATAACCTGCTTCCATCCGCAACTGCATATTTGCTTTTGTTGCAGTATATACATTCATTCCTTTTTCGATATCATTAAAACCATATAATACACCCGACCTGCTTGTACTGGCTCCGATATAAGGTCCGAAGCCTTGTTTGAATTTATAATCAAGACGCAAACTGACTTGTGGGTTAAACTCCCCTCCAAGCGGAGCAAATGATCCGAGGTCATTGTAATTAACAGATGTTCTAGAATTTTCAAAACCTACTTGTGGAGTTAAAGAAAGTTTTTGGGCATTCATTGTTATCGCAGAGACAATGAATAAGCCCGATAGGACTACACTTCTCATGGCAATAAATTTTAGTGCAGAGAAGTTAAGATAATTTTTTTCGGAGAAAAAATTTAATGTATGAGCGGCTGAAATCGTTACTGTAGTTTTCTCAATGCCTCGCCAAGTCTGCTGATCATTTCATTGATCTCTTCCTTTTTACAAGTGCCAACGCTGAGTCTATACCAGGGATTACTGCGACTGCTGCCAAATGCATAAAATGGAACGACTGCCAAACCAGCTTCATTTAAAATATATGCAGTTACATCACCCTGAGTCTCTAATATTTTTCCGTCGGCGGTTTTTCTACCGGCTGCGTCCACTTTTATAGTTAAGTAAATTGCGGCTTCAGGTGTGATACAATCAACAGGCAATCCTTCTTTTTTTAATTTCATGAAGCCTGCATGAATTCCCCGCAATCTTTCTTCTATTCCATTTTTGAATTGAAGCAAGTAGTTTTCAATTTCTTTTTTCTTACCTAAAAAGCTTGCTACGGCTTTTTGTTCTGCCATCGGCGCCCATGCACCTACATGTCCAAGAATTGATTTCATTTTATTAATAACTGATGCTGGTCCCATGCTCCATCCCACTCTTACACCAGTTGCAGCAAACACTTTACTGATCGCATCAATAAAGATGGTATAGTTGCGCATCTCGGGTCTTAATGAAACAGGATTGTAATGTTTTATATCTCCATAGGTCAAATGCCAATACATCTGATCATACATGATAAACACTTTCTTTTCTTTTTCACTTCTTCTTGCGTTTTCTTCAAGCACAAGATCACAGATCGCTTCTAATTCTTTTTTTGAAAACGTGGTGCCGGTTGGATTTTGCGGAGAGCATAATGAAATAAGCGTTGCTTCTTTTATGTGCGGACGAATATCGTCGGCTGTTGGCATAAAATTATTTTCGGCCGTTGCTTCTATTACTACATGTTCACCATCTACAAAATGAGTGTAATGATTATTATTCCACGAAGGCACTGCATAGATCACTTTATCACCTTTATCACAAATAGCACGGTAGGTTGCATAAATAAGCGGACGACCACCAGATGAAACAAGTATCTCGCCTAGTGAATAATCAAGCTTTTCCCATTCTTTCATAAAAGAAACAATGGCTTCACGCAGGTCAAGATTACCTTCTGCAGCCGGATAGTTCGTGAAATGATTCCGGTAAGCGGTTACAATTTCATCTTCCAGTTCTTTTGGTATCGGGAAAATAGAAGGGTCAAAATCACCAACAGTGAAATTGTAGATCTTTTCACCTTGTCTCATTTTTTCACGGATCTCACCGCCCAATTTTACAATTTCTGACCCAATTAATGTCTCTGACAAATGTGACAATTTCATGCACTATTATTTGCTGCAAATGTAAAAGGAATGACGCATAAAACCAGAACAGACGTTAGTTTAAATCAATAGGAATTTATGGCAGCTAAAATTGATTGGTTAATTGCATCATATAGCCTCGCCGATAATTCCTCATAACGTTGATTTTCATCTTTAGTATCAAATCCAAGATCATTCCATGAACCCATTCCTCCAAAAACCCATGCAGAACCTGCAGCAAATAATATTTGCTTTGCTAGTAATGAATAATTTTTTTCTGCAATAAGATCCTTATGATAATATTCCAAGTTTGGTGAACTATGATGAAGTATTGTTTTAGCTTTTGAGAATATGCCTGACCAATCAAACAATTTTTTTTCAGACGCGAAATCACCAATCTCTATAAGTTCCTTTTCGAGCAGATCAAATGTTTCATGCAAATCGAAATGTAGATCGTTTACAGGTTGTTTTTTGTGAGTCACTACATAATTTACCGACCATATTTTATTATTTGGATCATCTTTTTTTGTTACCTCCCAACGATTTGACCAATAATTTGAATGATCATCATAAATCGTTTCAATAAGCCATGTGCCTCCGCCACCAACCATGCCAGCTAATTTATGATCAGTCGCAAATGTTTGATTCTTTGAATGCCGATAATACAGCCTTATTTTTTTACAATTACTTAATTGTAGATAATTAAACCATTCATTCGGGTCCTTTGCTATAATGGTCTCTTTGGGCTTTGAAAACAAAGGCCTTTTAAAATCTCTAAAATCAACAAGATTGCAAAATTGAAATGTAGAGTTTAAAGGATAATAATCATTGACAATTTGTTTTGAACTTAAGAAATCGTTGCCATACGATGTAAGCGAAATTATTTGTGCTAAAGTTCCAGTCATGAAATGAGTAAAATGGTTTCAATAAAAACTTACTGAATCGGCTTATACTCCTTAAACAAGTTCACTTTTGTTCCTTCTACAAGAGCTCGATAGTCTTTCCATTTACCCTCAAAGAAACTATTTATCCTTTGTACAGCACCGTCGATTGCTTTTTCTGCATTAGCCACCATTGTTTCTTCCTGCTGACCCGGCGCCACCATCTTACTGCCGATCGATTGCTGTGCCTGTTGTGCCTGTGACATTACAGTTACTTCAAACGGGTTCCTTGCCAGACCTTGCCTGTCAGATGTTTTCCCACTAATAACTTCACGAATAGATTTTATTTCATCCTGTATCTTAGTTGTTGTCTTTCTTAATGAATCAGCTTCTTTTCCTTCCACGCCTCTTAATTGAGCCTGCATCTTTGTACAAACTTCTTCTGCTTCCGTTAACCTGTCCATTCCTTCGGTTAATTTATCGGCGCTTTTACGAAGACGCATAAACATTGTTCTTTGTGCGGTCTTTATATCATTACGATCACCCAATCTCGGATCATCTTTTACCGTAACATAAGTTGAATCTTGTGCTCTTGCATAAGTGATCACCAATTTATATTTGCCAGGTAAAACCTGGAAACCTCCCGGCTCTGGCGAACCCGGTGTTGGTTTTTGTGAACCCGGTTGACGAAATCCTCTTTCTTCCATTCCCCAATACTGGCGATTAAAACCACTATCAACATTCCAGCGAATGGTCCTTATCAATTCATTTTTGTCGTTGAATACTCTAACTATTGCACTATCACCTCTTCTTACACTACCTGTTCCGCCAAAGCCACCACCAAACCCGCCGCCACCACGACCACCACCGCCGCCACCACCTTGTGGTTGCATTGTCGGAACAGGTTGATTGTCGGTTTGTGGTGCCGTTTGACCAGCAGGTCTTGCCGGTCTATTTATATAAAATGAAACGGGTGCCCCACGTCTCTTGTTTTCGGCTTCATAAAGTCCATAAGTGCTCCAATCATAACCTGTGGCTGCTCTGTATTGAGCCTGGTATGCATCAGGTGCAGTGAAAACAGTTATTGGATTTGTCATTGCCATTCCTTTATTCGCTGCTGCTTTTCTTAATGGACGAATATCATCGAGTACCCAAAGTGAGCGACCAAATGTTGCAATAACAAGATCTGCTTCTCTTTCTTGTATTATCATATCATAAGTGGAAACAGATGGATAACCATTTTTCCATTGCTCGTAGGTAGCGCCGTTATCAAGACTTACCCATAATCCGTTTTCAGTTCCGATAAAAATTAAATTTGGTTCAACAGGATCTTGTACCATACACAGTGCATATCCTTTTACTTTATTCTCATCCACTATCCTTGTCCATGTACTACCATAATCAGTTGTACGAAAAACATAAGGTTTAAAATCACCACGACGATAATCATTGGCAACAACAAATGCTTCGCCGGCATTATGACGTGATGCAGTTATTTGTGGGATCCAGCAACTCAATGGCATACCGGAAATTTTTCCGCGGAAACTCGTCCATGTTTTTCCTCCATCTCTTGTTAGCTGAACATTTCCATCATCAGTTCCTATCCAAATTGTTCCCTGTTCTTTTGCCGAAGGAGAAATTGTAATGATCGTACAATGTGTTTCAGCACCTGTAATATCCAGGGTTATTCCACCAGTATTTTGATATGCTTTGATCTTTACAGAATCATTTGTTGATAGATCGGGAGAGATCATTTGCCAGTTTACTCCTTTATCTGTGCTCTTATGCAAGAACTGGCTACCCAGATAAACTGTTTTTTTATCAAATGGGTCCTGCGCCATTGGAGTATTCCAATTCCAGCGAACCATTTGTTTTGGATCTAAGTTTAATGGTTTTATGAACCAGCTTTCCCCGGTCTTCCAGTTTCGTTTCCCAACACTTCCACCCTGGCTTTCACTGTAAACCCAACTTGCATCTTCCGCATCAGGCATTACATCAAAGCCATCACCGCCACCGATATTATTCCAGTAATAATTTCTAATGCCTGCATTTATCCATGTATAACCGGGTCCATGCCAGCTTCCATTATCCTGCATTCCGCCCATTACATTGTATGGCATTTCATTGTCAACATTGATATGATAAAATTGTCCTACCGGAAGTTTATCATCAAAAGTCCAGTTCTTTCCACGATCATGTGTGATACCAATGCCACCATCGTTTCCTTCGATCATGAAGTTCCCATCTTTTGGATGTATCCACCATGCGTGATGATCAGGATGAATGCCAGAGTAAGGAATCAATGTTGTGAACGTCTTACCACCATCTTCACTTACTTCCACCTGGTCATGAATATTGTATAAACGATTTTCATTTTCAGGATCAACACGAATATCCTGGAAATAGAATGGGCGATTGGTTACCCATCTTGCATCACTGTTTACCAATTCCCATTTAGTACCGCCATCATCACTTTTATATAAACCATTTTTTGTTGCTTCTACCATTGCATACACACGACGTGGATCATTAGTTGCGTATGCCAAACCAATTCTTCCATAGTTTCCATCTGGCAAGCCATCATCCTTACCAAGCTTTTTCCATGTTTTGCCGCCATCAATTGTTAAGTACAAACCGCTACCGGGTCCACCACTTTTAAAATCCCATGGCGTGCGACGATGCTGCCACATATTTGCAATCAAACGATTTGGGTTAGATGGGTCCATTACCAACTCCGCGCAACCAGACGTATCATTTGTATATAAAATTTTCGACCATGTTTCTCCACCATCGGTTGTTTTAAAAACTCCTCTTTCAGGATGTATCCCATAAGGATTACCAATAGCAGCGGCATATACGACATTTGAATTAGTAGGGTCAACAATAATGCGATGAATATTTCTTGTATTCTCCAGCCCTACCCGTTTCCATGTTTTACCTGCATCAAGGGTTTTGAACATTCCTTCGCCGATGTTTATTGAATTCCTTGGGTTACCCTCACCTGATCCAACCCAAACTATATTCGGATTTGATTGCTGAATAGCAATGGCCCCAATATTCTGTGTTGGTTGTTCATCAAACACCGGTGTCCACGAGTTGCCACTGTTCTCGGTTTTCCATACGCCACCGGAAGCGGCGCCGAGATAAATAATATTTGTATTCTCTAAAACAACATCAACGGCTGTGATACGGCCACTCATACCAGCAGGGCCGATATTGCGTGGTTTCCAGTTTTTAAATTGTTGAAGACTTAGTTTTTGTGCGGTAGTAAACAAGCAGATCAAAGTGCCGATGGCACCGAGCAGAATAGTTTTTCTCATTTCATGTGATGTTTAAAAAAATAAACTTACTTAAAAACTGTCAGTGCAGAAAAAAAATGGTTGAATGGTGGATTAAGAGATTAAAAGAGAAAGGAGAACAAGGAGTTTTAGAATAGGCTTCTCTGTTATTAAATAAAATGAAAAAGAGACGAGTAGAATACTCGTCTCTTTTCCTCTTTTCTCTTTTATTTTCTTAGCTTAAAATGGTTTTACAGTCTTTACTCCCGGTGTTATGTTTGAACTCTCAGGATAAAGAACAGCTTTCACCATATTATTTAATGTCAAAAATTTCTTTGCAGCTTTTTGTAGGTCCTCAAGTTTGATAGCATCTACTCTTTTCTCATAATCAAGTAGACCTTCAGCATTTGTTTGATCGATAAATGCATTTGATAAACCGGAAAGCCACCAATCATTGCTTTGAAGATTTACATGATACTGCTTCTTCCATGTTTCTTTTACCTTATCAAGGTCTTTTTGTTCTACACCTTTTTCCTGTGCATCTTTTAATATATCAAGCAATGCCTTCGTAAGTTTTTCAACATTCTCTGGTCCGCATGGTAAGCCAGCAGAAATAGTATAATGAACGTAAGGTCTTTTATAAACAGAACCACCAATACCTCCACCATAAATACCACTCATTTTTTCACGAAGCTCTTCAATGATCTTAATGTTCAATACCTCGAGCAAAGCAGCAAGATCCATTTTTTCTTCTCGGTTGTATTCTGTTTCGCCTTCAAACATAAGAGTGATCATTGCCTGCGACTCTTTGCCTTTTTTCAGATTTGCTTCTGTGGCTCCTTTGATCATCCTGATACCATTGTCTTTGAATTTATTTTCTTTTGGAGCAGAAGGCAGCGACCCAAGATATTTTTCCAAAAGAGGTTTTGCTTTTTCAACATCGAGGTTGCCAACAAATGTGTAATGCATGCCATTCGCATTGCCGAATATCTCTTTGTAAATGGTAAATGACTTGTCAAGATTTAAACGATCGAAATCTTCTGGTGCAGGTATTTCATTTGCCCAGGGATTGTTATTGTAAACAATTTTTCCAAGACTATCCTGGAACCATGTTTGTGGGTCTTGTTTTACAAATTGAAGACCCGCCTTATTTTTTGTAACAAACGATTTGAATAGGCCTTCATCTTTTCTTGGTTGTGTATAGTACAGATACATCAACTGAAGAAAGGTTTCAAAATCCTTTACACTACTGCGACCTTCAATACCTTCTTCATGATTGTTGATATAAGGAGTAACGGAAATAGTTTTGCCAGCCATGAATTTTCTCAGATCAGTTGGCGACATATCTTTTACCCCCATTTGCCCAACAAGCACTGCGGCATACTGGGCATTATCTTTATCAGCAATATCATATTTGTGAAAACCACCCCAGCGCCACGCATCCATTTGTATTTCGTCATTCTTTAGCGTTGTGGGTTTTATTGTTATTGTAATTCCGTTGTTTAAAGTAAGATCTGTTGTTCCCAGTTTTTCATTTTTTGTTTCAGCCGTAATTTTTCCCGGCATTGGTACTATATCAAGCAACGCAGAAGCAACCATTTTCTCTTCATAGGCTGTTACTGGTTTATTATTTGCCGCAACCAATCCTTTTAAAAGCTCTGAATTGTTTGGCAACTTATCTTTTTGTTTAGAGGGGGCCTCTACTAATGTAAATGCATTAGCAGTTGAAGGCATTTGTTTTGCGATCGCATTTATTTCCTGCAAAGTGATGGTTGGTAAAACCTGTTGTAAAAATTTATAACGATGATCAACACCAGGAATAGGATTGCCCTGTAAAAAATTATTTACATATTGCTGAACAATGGCTCCTGACTCTGATTTATCTTTTTCCTTAAAAGATTTTTCTGCTGCGTTCATCAAACTTGCTTTTGCACGATCGAGTTCTGTTTGCAAAAACCCAAATTGTCTTGCACGATTAGTTTCTCCAATTAAGGCATCAATAGCATCTTGCATTGGCGCTTCGCCAAGAACTGCAAAAGAAGTAAAAGAATTATAGCCACGAAGAAAAGATTGAAATCCTGTATTGGCAAAAACAAACGGTGGATTTGGTTTTTGTGTTAATTCAGTTAGCCGCTGGTTGATCAAAGAGCTCATTAATCCTTCCACGGTACTTTCACGATAATCGGCCCATGTTTTTAATTTTTTTGCCGGCTTTACAAAATTGAAGACCTGTAAAAAGGTGTTGGTAGCTTCATCATCAGTTACCACCATTGCATCAGGTGCAGTTCTTTGTTTTATTGGAATAATCGCAGGTCTTGCTGTTGCATTAGCCGGGTTTGTAAATTTTGAGAAATGTGCTTTGATCTTTTTTTCCGCATCTGCGGGATCAATATCACCGACAACAATTACTGCTATAAGATTTGGCCGGTACCATGTTTTATAAAAACTCTTAAGTGTTTCGTGTTTGAAATTTTTTAATACATCGTCGGTTCCGATCGGTAAACGTTCTGCATATTTTGAACCATTGAATAATCGTGGAAAATACTGGCGGCTCATTCTTTCATCAGAGCCCTTGCTTAATCTTGATTCTTCCAGTACAACACCTCGCTCCTTTTCAATTTCATTTTTATCAAACAAATTATTGAAAGCCCAATCTTCCAAAACAGTAAATCCTTTTTCAACAACTTTCGGATCATCGGTTGGAATTGGTAAAATGTAAACGGTCTCATCAAAGCTCGTATAAGCATTCAGGTCTGCACCAAACTCCACTCCTGTTTTTTGTAAATAATCGACCAGCTCATTTTTGGGAAAATTTTTGGAGCCATTAAAACCCATGTGCTCCATAAAGTGAGCCAATCCACGCTGATCATTATTTTCTAAAACCGAGCCTGCATTTATAGCGAGTCGTAATTCAAGTTTCTTTTCAGGCTTAGCATTTTTCCGGATATAATAAGTAAGCCCATTCGCCAGTTTTCCAATCTTTACATTCGGATCTATGGGCAGCGGATCCTTCAAATTATATTGGCCAAAAGAAATGACATAGAAGAAGGTAAATACTAGAAAGAATAATGGTTTAAGCTGTTGTTTCATGAGCTGATTTTTAGGGTAGTAAATATAACTTCATTTGGTTTAAGGAAAACAAAAAACTCCCTCAGTGGAGGGAGCAATAGTTCAAAGGGAATATGTGTTGTCCAAAGGATTCCTTCGGAGATTAGTTATTCGGTTTTTGTTCTTTTTTCTCATTGAATTTCTTTTCTGCTTCTTTTGCTTTTGCAAAATCAAGCACTACTCCATTGATGCAATAACGAAGACCTGTAGGTTTGGGGCCATCGTCAAATACATGACCTAAATGTGCTTTGCAGCGTCCGCATTCAACTTCAGTTCTGCTCATACCAAGAGTATTATCTTCCTTGTAAATAATACTTTCTTTACTTATTGGCTCATAAAAACTTGGCCAGCCGCAACCGCTTTCAAATTTTGTATCACTTCTAAACAATGCATTGCCGCAGGCCGCACAGTAATAAGTTCCTTTTTCATTAAACGCTTCATATTTGCTGCTCCATGGTCTTTCAGTTCCTTTCAGGCGGGCTATTTGATAAACATCACCAGGAAGAACTTTCTTCCATTCTTCTTCACTCATATTCACTTTTGATGTATCGGTATTTGAATAAACCGGGTTATCCTTTTTATTAATAGTATCCATTTTTGCAATTTTTGTTTTTGTTGATTGGGAATAGCTGCATTGCTGGCAGGCAGCGGCAACGATCAATAATATTATTAGATGTTTCATGTTGTTCTTCTTCTTACTTACACAAATTTACGTTTAATAAGGTTGGCTGGTTTGCCATCAGCCGGGCATAAGCATAGGCTTAACATTTCGTTACAAACAGCCGTTCTATAAATGTTTTTAACCAATTCCGTGCCTGTCAATGAATTTTTCGGGTAAGGGATATTATATTTGTCGTTCACACAGGTTAGCAAGTACATGTTCAATTTAATTTTATTTGGCCCTCCGGGCAGCGGTAAAGGCACGCAATCAGATAAACTGGTTGAAAAGTATGGACTTGTCCATCTTTCTACCGGCAACCTGCTTCGTGAAGAGATCGCCAATAAAACTCCCCTTGGCAAAGAAGCAAAAAAATTTATCGATAACGGCCAGTTGGTTCCCGATGAAGTGGTGATCGGCATGGTGGATTCTTTTTTTGACAGGCACAAGGAAGTAAATGGTTTTTTATTTGATGGCTTTCCCCGTACAGTGGCGCAGGCACAGGCATTGGATAAATTATTAACGCTGAAAAAAACTGATATTGCAATAGTGCTTGCTCTTGACGTAACCGAGAAGGAATTAATAAACAGGCTACTTAATCGTGGTAAAACAAGCGGTCGTAGTGATGATAACAATGAGGATGTAATAAGGAAACGATTTGCGGTATATACAAATGAAACTTCGCCGGTAGCTGATTACTATAAGAAAGTAAGGAAATTCAAACCTATTCATGGCGAAGGCTCATTAGATGAGATAAATGCAGCTCTCCGGCAAGCTATTGATAAGGCAATGGCAGATCATAAAAACTGATCCTGATTCCCTCTCGCCTAAGGCGAGATTTTTTTTATGTCTATGTTTTAGCTAAACTTGCAGAGGTTAAGCTCGTTACATGAATTTTGAAAAGGAAAATTTCATCCGCACAAAACTTATTTCACTTTTACAGAAGTTAAAGAATGATGAGCCTGCTCATTGGGGTAAAATGAATGTTCAACAAATGATCGAACATTTTACTGATGTAATGATGGTGGCATCGGGCAAGATCAAATTACCAATTGTAACTCCCGCCGATAAACTTCCGCGACTTCGGGAATTCATGTTTAGCGAAAAGCCATTTAAGGAAAACACCAAAAGCCCTGTTCTCGCTGATGAACCTGCTCCTTTAAAAAAGCATACCAAAGAAGCGGCTATTGGTAAATTACAGGAAGAGCTGATATATTTTTTTGAGACTTTTGAAAAAGATACGGGGCTAAAAACTATCAACCCTGTTTTTGGCGAGTTGGATTTTGACGCCAATATTCAATTATTATACAAACATGCATTGCATCATTTAAAGCAGTTTGGTATAATTATTAATTGATCAGTGTTGAACAAAAGTTTTTTTCAAATTTATTCTGCCAATCGAACCACCAACATCCACATTAATCTCAATATCCCATTTTGTAGATGATATTTTTGTTCCTTTTACAAATCCTGAATTGACCTTATATGCTCCGTTTGTCCAAAATGCAATTTTTATAAAAAGACACATTGCATCTGTCAACTGCCCGTTTTCATAAAGAAATGAATTGGAAGCAGCCGGAACCTGGAAAACAAGCTTATCAGTATACTCTTCATCAGCGATGCTTTTGCATGCCGGTCCTTCGTGAGTGTAGCTAAACACAAGATCATTTCCGGGTTTGATTTGAAAGAAAAGGCGCATGCCAGTTGTTGTGGTGTCAATCTTTGAAGAAGGATAAAACTCATAAATATATTGATCCGGCGTACAATCGCTGGGAATATCCTTTTTACAAGAGAAAAAAAGAAAGCAAATAAATAATGTATAGAAAATACGAAGCATGGTCTTTTTTGTTTGACAAATCTCAGCAATATTTCGTTGCTCTCGTGCTTATAAAATTAAAATACCTTTGATCGTAATATTGTATTTACATGAATAAGCTTGAAAATTATATAGCAGGGAAATGGATAACCGGTGATGGTGATGGTCAGCAACTTTTTAATGCGGTGACGGGTGAAATAGTGGCGAATGCCACTTCGAAAGGGTTGGATTTTAGATCGATGACGGACTATGCAAGAAAAATCGGAAACAGGAACTTAAGAAAAATGACTTTTCATGAAAGAGGAAGAATGCTAAAAGAGCTTGCCTTTCATTTGCGTAAGCATTTGGATAAATTTTATTCCATTTCATATAAGACAGGCGCCACAAAAGCCGACAGCTGGGTGGATATTGAAGGTGGTATTGGAAATCTTTTTGCCAATGCATCTCTAAGAAGAAAATTTCCCGATGAAACTTTTTGTATTGATGGTGAAAGTCATAACCTGAGTAAGAACAATACTTTTATGGGAACACATATACTTGTTCCAAAAGAAGGAGTGGCGATCCATATCAATGCATTTAATTTTCCTGTATGGGGTATGTTAGAAAAAGTGGCTGTAAATCTTTTGGCAGGAATGCCGGCAATTGTAAAACCGGCAACGATAACTTCTTATTTAACTGAATCAGTAGTAAAAGAAATTATTGCAAGTAAAATTTTGCCTGAAGGGGCATTGCAACTTATTTGCGGTAGTGCCGGTGATCTGTTAGATCATGTTACATCACAGGATGTCATCACATTTACCGGAAGTGCATCAACAGGATTAATGTTGAAGAGTAATCCAAGGATAATGAATGAGAATGTTCCATTCAATATGGAAGCAGATAGCTTGAATTGCATTGTGCTTGGAGAAGATGTAACACCCGATAAACCAGAATGGGACATTTTTGTAAAAGAAGTGAGAAAAGAAATGACGTTGAAAGCAGGACAACGTTGTACAGGTATTCGCAGAATATTTGTTCCTGAAAATAAAATGGAAGATCTGTGGAAAGCGATCTCAACTTCATTGTCTCAAACAACCATAGGTAATCCATTAAATGAAAAAGTGAGAATGGGAAGCCTTGCTGGTGAAAGCCAGCGAAAGGAAGTAAGAGAGCAAGTACAAAAGTTGTTAGCTTCTTCGCAAATTGTTTATGGCTCGCTGGATAGTGTTGAAGTAGTAGATGCAGATCCAAAGAAAGGAGCTTTTCTTTCTCCCATTTTATTAATGAGTGATAAACCACACACTGCAAAAGAAGTACATGAAGTAGAAGCGTTTGGTCCGGTGAGTACTATTATGCCCTATAAGAACCTGGAAGAAGCAATTGAATTAGGGAAATTGGGTAAAGGAAGTCTTTGCACAACTGTAGTAACGGCGGATCATAAAATTGCAAAACAATATGTGATCGGCGCTGCTACTCATCATGGAAGAATTTTGGTGTTGAATAATGAATGTGCTAAGGAAAGTACAGGTCATGGTTCACCATTGCCATTATTAATTCATGGAGGTCCCGGTCGTGCAGGTGGCGGCGAAGAAATGGGCGGCATTCGTGGCGTAAAACATTATATGCAAAAAGCAGCATTGCAGGGTTCGCCATCTACTCTTACTGAAATTACCGGCGTTTACCAACAACATGCAAAAGGGAAAGATCCGGGTAAACATCCATTTAAAAAATATTTTGAAGAGCTACAGATCGGTGATCAGATCATAACCGAAAAAAGAATAATTACCAGCGAAGACATTGATAAGTTCGCTGATCTGAGCGGCGATCATTTTTATGCTCATATTAAAACAACTGATTTTACAGGGACCATGTTTGAGCAGCAAGTAGCGCATGGATATTTTATCATGAGCATTGCCGCGGGATTGTTTGTCGATAGCTATGAAAAAAATCCTGTGCTGTTAAATTATGGTATTGATGAACTTCGCTTTACCAAGCCGGTTTATCCCGGCGCTGAAATTCATATCCGTTTCACATGTAAAGAAAAATTACCGAGTGATAAAAGAGTTGTTGAAAAACCTGAAGATTTTAAAAGAGGTGATGATATTGAAAAGGGAATTGTGAAATGGTTAGTGGAATTTATTGATGAGACAAATGAGATAACAGGAGTTGCTACTATTCTAACAATGGTAGCAAAGTTGAAACAATAATTAAATTCATTGTTTATGAGCGGCTACGTTAAAACAGAAACGCATAAAGGAATTACCTCCATTGAATTCTTTCATCCGCAAAGCAATTCATTGCCTGGAAAAATTTTACATGATCTTTCAGTGGCTATTCAGCATGCCGGGCAAGATCCCGACACGATCGTTATCATTCTTCGTTCCGCAGGTGAAAAAGCTTTTTGTGCCGGTGCATCTTTTGATGAATTGGTTGAAATAAAAAGCGAAAAAGAAGGCCTGGCATTTTTCAGTGGCTTTGCACATGTAATTAATACTATGCGATTGTGTCCCAAATTTATCATTGGTCGTATTCATGGTAAATGCGTGGGTGGTGGCGTTGGGTTAGCTGCTTCTGTTGATTATGCAATTGCAAGTGAAGCTGCCGAAGTAAGATTAAGTGAATTAGCAATAGGCATCGGCCCATTCGTTGTTGGTCCTGCTGTTGAAAGAAAGATCGGAACGTCTGCATTTAGCCAATTGTCAATTGATGCAGTTCATTGGAGAAATGCCGATTGGGCAAGAAGAAAAGGTTTATTTGCAGAACTGCATAATACTACAGAAGAAATGGATGAATCGATCCAGCGACTTGCTGATACACTTTCACATTCCAACCCTGATGCGATGGCCGAAATGAAAAAGATATTTTGGAAAGGAACAGAACATTGGGATCATCTACTAGTTGATAGAGCAAAGATCAGTGGCCGGTTGATCTTAAGTGAGTTTACAAAAAATGCTATCGGGAAGTTTAAAAAATAATCTATTCCTCTTTATTAGTTACTTCTACCACGAAAGTGGTATTGTCAGCGATTTAAACATCGTGTAGCTTTCCCTACACCTTCTTACTTCAGTGTTTAAAGTCTGTTTATGAGCATCAAACATTTTGGTTGGTTGCCTGATTTTCCAGATATAAGAGATCGTCTTTATAGTTATAGCAAACCCAACGATAAAACGGTGCCTGAGTATGAAAAAAAAGAATCGATAAAAGATATGAGAGAAAAAGCAGGTTCAAAATCTAAAAAAAGAGGACTTGCTAAAAATCCCGTGAAATCTGAGATCGATACAAAATATTTTTGTCCGCCGGATGACCAGGGACCTAACAATTCCTGTACTGCACATGCCGGTACCTCTCTTGTAGAATATTTTGAAAACCGGATCAGCGGTAATTATGAAAAGAAATCAAAGATGTTTCTGTATAAGGTTACCCGCAACCTTATGGATTTTGAAGGTGATACCGGCGCATTTGTGCGCAGTACCATGAAAGCTCTTGTGCTTTTTGGTGTTCCTCCTGAAAAATATTGGCCTTACACAAATGATAAAATAAAAGAAGAGCCTACACAATTTTGTTATGCATTTGGCCAAAGCTACCAGGCTATACAATACTACCGGCTTGACAAACAAAATATACAACGTAGGGAAGTGTTACAAGAGATCAAGATCAACATTGTAAAACAATTACCAGTGATGTTTGGCTTCACTGTTTATAATAATATAAGTGCAAGTAAAAAAAATGGCGGCCTGATCGCATTTCCATCAAAGAAAAACAAGCTGCTGGGTGGACATGCTGTTGTTGTAATAGGATATGATGATAAAAAAGTAATAGAAATACCAGAGGATCATGATCAAACAGTTGGTGCATTTAAGATACGTAACTCATGGGGTGAGGATTGGGGAGAAGAAGGCTATGGATGGTTGCCCTATAAATATTTGGAAGAAGGACTTGCAAAGGATTTTTGGTCCATCATTAAAAATGAATGGGTCAATAATAAAGAGTTTGAATAGATCATTAACCTAAAACCTATTTTATGGCTAAAGGATATGCCCTGGTGATCGGCCTCAATACGGTTGACCCGGTACATTACGACGGTTGGGATGGTGCATTGAATGTATGTGAAGCAGATGCCAATAATATACAATCGTATTTAAAAAAGAAAAAATTCGGATCGGTTACAAAGCTGCTTACTAAAGAAGCTACAAGGGCAAATGTGATTTCTGTACTTGATGACTTTGCAACAAAAGCCAATACCGGCGACCTTGTTGTTGTTTATTATTCAGGGCACGGAGGAAACGAGATTCCAGATCTTAATAAGGATGAAGATGATCCATGGGGTGATCAATTTGATGAAACATGGTGTTTATATGATGCGCAACTGATAGACGATGAATTATATTATCAATGGAAAAGATTTAAAAAGGGAGTGAGAATAATTGTAATGTCTGATAGTTGCTTCAGCGGAGATATTGCAAAGCTGATGGTTTCAGCAAAGAAGGGTCCCGAAAAAGCTATGCCCAAAAAAGCAGGAGAAAAGACATACAAAAAGAATAAAAAATTTTACAATAAGCTTGTAAAGGAGCTTGCTTCAAAAGAACTAAAGACATTTAAAACAAATAAAAAGGGAAAAATCAATGCATCACTTCTGCAGATCTCAAGCAGCCAGGAGTTTCAAACTTCAAATGCAGAGACCGAACAGTTTCCGAAAAACAGTTTGTTTACCGCCGTCTTTTTTAAAATAATGAAGTCGGCAAAAACGATGAAGTCATACCAACACCTGATCGATACATTAAAAAAATCAATGCCTGATTTCCAAATGCCAAAAGAACAAATGCTTGGTAACCTAAATCTGAAACTGCAATTGAACAAACCTTTTTCTATTTAAATTTTTGTGTATGCAAACAACAAACGGAAAGATCGAGCTGATCATTAATACAGCATCTTTTCCAACGAAAGGAAAATCTTTATCAAGATCAAAACTCGATTTTGTAAATAAGTTGAAAGCAGATGGAATAAAATTACAGGTAACTGATTTTGTTTCTCCTAAAAAAACAAAGACCAAAGGACCCTTATCTCCTTCCTCACAAAAGCTATTGGCAAAAACCAATGTTTCAGAATCTGAAGTAAATCCGTGGGACCTAGCCCACATGGTAAATGATCAAATAAAAACGAATCAAAGTTTTGTGGAGCCTGATTTTGTCAGCGAATTTATAGTTGACAATAAAGTTCGTGGTGGCATGAAGAATGTAAAAAGCGCCATTTTGAAAAGCGAAGGGAATCCGGATGATTTTGATCCTGACTGGAACCCGCATGAAAATTCTATATGGCATCTTGATAAAAAATATTCCCAACTACTCGATGCAAGAAATGAAGTAATGACCAATGATGATGGATATATAACACGTATTGGTCATCTTGATACAGGCTATTCTAACCATCCTCAAAATCCACCCAAGCTTAGCAAAAAGCTGCAAAGAAATTTTGTAGAAGATGAGGACCCCACTGATGCAACCGATAAAAACATTGGTGGCACTTTAAAAATGCCTGGTCATGGTACAGGCACTTATGGTATACTTGCGGGAAATATTTTTAAAACAGCAGATGGTAAGTTCAATGATTTTATTGGCGGCGCACCTTTTGCTGAAATTATTCCATGTCGTATAAGTAACAGCGTTGTGTTGTTTAAAGCAAGCAATTTTGCAAAGGCATTACAATACCTGATCGATCTGAATAATAGCGGCACAAGAGTTCATGCTGTTTCAATGAGCATGGGCGGTGTTCCATCACAACTATGGGCCGATACTATCAATGCTGCTTATGATGCAGGTATCACTGTAGTAACTGCAGCAGGAAATAATTTCAACGGATTGCCCACAAGAAAACTTATTTATCCCGCACGATTTAATAGAGTGATCGCTGCCTGTGGAGTTACTTATGACTATTCTCCTTATTTCATAAAAAAACTTGGCGAAATGCAAGGGAACTGGGGGCCGAAAAAAAATATGGGAAAAGCTATGGCTGCATTTACTCCCAATACGCCATGGGCAATGATGAACAGGAAAACAATAAGTTTTTCTGGTGCAGGAACTTCTTCTGCAACGCCACAAATTGCGGCAGCAGCAGCTTGTTACTATAAAAAATATCATAATGAACTTGACAAGCTTGAACCGTGGATGAGGGTGGAAGCAATTCGCAATGCCCTTTATTCAACCGCATTAAAAAAAGTGGCGAAGGCCGAGGAAGATTTTAGTGTTTATTTCGGCAATGGCATATTGCAAGCCGCAGCTGCATTGAAAATTCCGGTTAAGATAAATGGTTTGGTAAAAAGCGATAAAGATGATATTCCTTTTTTACCACTACTTTCAATAATATTTAAAAGCAGATCACCTGTTGTAAGCCAGGAGATGAAAATGTTCAATGTAGAGCTGGCTCAATTAGTGATGACACATGAAGATCTGTCAAAACTGATGCACGATGAAGAAAGGGACTTTGTAAAACTGACTCCAAAAAGAAAAAAAGAATTTTTGGATGCTGTGGTCGCAAAAAAAGAAACATCAAAAAAACTCAAGGAATTTATTAAGATGAATAAGAAAAAGCTTTCAGGTTCTCCGAAATAAGAATTTTGTAATTAGTTTAGCCCTCCTTTTCGAGGGCTAAATTATGCACCAGACTTTCGATTCAGCTAATTTCAAAAAAATATGTAACAAACTTTGTCGTATTGATAAAGATCTGCATTCTGTTGTCAGGCAATACGGGCATCCACCTATGTGGACCAGGCCAGCTACTTTTCAAACACTCATACTTACAATTCTTGAACAACAAGTTTCATTGGCATCAGCTTATGCAGCATTTAAAAAACTAAAAGAGCGAATAGGATATGTTACTCCTTCTAAAATTCTTTTGTTAACTGATGAAGAACTTCGCTCCTGTTATTTTAGCCGCCAAAAAATTATTTATGCAAGAGAGTTGGCAAAAGCAATTCAATCGAAAAAACTCAGGCTTAATAAAATTGCTATCTCTCATGAGGATGAGATACGCTTTGAATTAAAAAAGATAAAAGGAATTGGGGATTGGACGGTGGATGTTTATCTGATGCATGCATTACAACGAACAGATCTTTTTCCATTGGGTGATATTGCTTTGGTAAATAGTTTAAAGGAAATTAAGCAATTGCATCGGGATACAACAAAAGAAAAAATGTTAAGGATCGCTGAACCCTGGCGGCCATACCGTAGTGTTGCTTCTATGATCCTTTGGCATGCTTATATAAAAAAGAGAAATATTAAATTACAGGGATAATAGCAGGGAATCGTGAATTATGGGATTAAAAAGAGTAATAGGAAATTTAATTTGTTCTCTTAATACAATCATGTTAATCGGTTCTAAATATTCAATCCGCCACAAACACTGATCGTTTGTCCTGTAATATAATTCCCCCAATCACTGGCAAGAAATAAGGCGGTGTTGGCGATTTCTTCTCCCGATGCAAAACGACCTAAAGGAATTCCTGCTTTGTATTTATCAGCAGCATCACCTTGTTTTAAATAACTCGTCATATCTGTTTCAACAAAACCCGGAGCAATTGCATTGCAACGGATATTACGACTACCTAATTCTTTCGCCACAGATTTTGTAAAACCAATGATACCGGCTTTTGATGCTGCATAACTTGTTTGCCCGGCATTTCCCATTTCACCAATGATACTACTCATGTTAATGATCACACCATTCTTTGCTTTCATCATTGGGCGGATCACTTGTTTCGTCATATAGAAGACACCGTTCAGATTTACTTGTATCACATCATTCCATTGATCAGGGGTCATTCTCAATAAAAGATTGTCTTTTGAGATACCAGCATTGTTCACACATATATCTACGGTTACAAATTCTTTCAATACATCGTTTACAAAAACTTCGCACTGTGCAAAATCACCTGCATTGCTTTTATAAGCTTTTGCTTTTACACCCATGCTCTGCAATTTTGTTTCTAACGTTGCCGCCTTTTCAGCACTGCTGTCACTAACATAAGTAAAAGCAACATTTGCTCCATGCTCAGCAAATTTTATAGCTATGGCCTCGCCAATACCACGGGCAGCTCCTGTTACGATGGCAACTTTTCCTTCGAGTAGTTTCATTTTTTATTTTTTGTGATCAACAAAAGTAATTCTATTCAACATTTGTTGCGACGCTCCGTTCATCTTTCTATTCTCTTGTCATCTTTAATAGCTCTTCAATCAAAGCTCTTTCATTTGATAATCGTGGTATTTTATGTTGTCCCCCAAGCTTTCCTTTTCTTCTAAGCCATTCTGTAAAAGTTCCCTGCTTTATTGAATGCACCACCGGCAAACGTAACGCCATGTTCTTGTATCTTTTTGCTTCATAATCGCTATTAACTGTTTTTAATGAACTGTCAAGTTCTTTTATAAATTCATCAAGGCTTGACGGCATTTTTTCAAATTCGATGAGCCATTCATGGGCGCCATTTGATGAATCAGAAAAATAAACCGGGGCAGCCGTATAATCTGAGACAACTGCTCCCGTTTTTTCACTTGCTATAGCAATTGCTTTATCAGTATTATCAACGATCACTTCTTCCCCAAATGCATTGATATAATGTTTTAGTCTACCCGAAACTTTAATTTTAAATGGCTTTAAAGATGTAAACTGAATAGTATCTCCAAGCAAGTAACGCCACAAGCCACCATTGGTGGAGATCACCAACGCATAATTCTTATCTATCTCCACATCCTGAAGGCCGATGGTTTGTGGTTCTTTTTTTCCATACTCACTTACCGGCATGAACTCCATGAAAACTCCATGATCGAGAAATAACAACATGCCATCATCACCAGGGGTTTCTGATGCAGCAAAAAAACCTTCACTTGCATTATACATTTCCAGGTAATGAATGTCTTTGCCGATCAGTTTTTTGAATTGTTCTTTATAAGGAGTGAATGAAACACCGCCATGCATATAAAGTTCAAGTGTTGGCCAAACATCGGCAATGCAATTTTTACCCGTGATCTCAAGTATCCGTTTAAATAAAACCAATGTCCACGTTGGTACCCCTGAAATAGAAGTCACTACTTCTTTAATTGTACTGTTTGCCAGTTTTTCGATCTTGCTTTCCCATTCATCCATTAACGCAATGCTAAGGTCAGGGGTTCTTATCCAATGTCCCCAAAAAGGACTGTTCTGCAATAACACAGCGCTAAGATCGCCATACTGCGCTTCAGGATTTACCTGGTTAATTGTATGACTTCCCCCAAGCACCAATCCTTTGCCAGTTAATAATTCCGATTCAGGATTGAAATTGTAATATAAGGTCAGCACATCTTTGGCTCCTTTGAAATGACAATCCTGCAAACTCTCATCGCTTACCGGAATGAATTTGCTTTTATCATTCGTAGTGCCACTGCTTTTTGCAAACCAGTAAATAGGAGTGTTCCATAAAACATTTTGTTCGCCATTAAGTATCCGATCAATATAGGGTTTCATGTTTTCATAATCATGAATAGGAACAGCTTCTTTAAAAGCACGAAGTGTAAACAGTTCCGAAAAATTATATTGCCGGCCAAATTCAGTGTACTGAGCTGCAGTCACCAGATTTTGCAACACATCCCGTTGGGCTTCGATCGGATTATTTTTCCACGCATCAATGCGCCACATACGCATACGGGCAAGAGATGATATGGCAGGCGAAAGGAGTTTCATTTGTGTGAGAGCAAGATAAAATTAATTGGCAAAACCAGGTAAGAAATCAGTTAAAGAGTTGCTTTTAGGTAAATGGCACAAATACCAAGGATAGAATCAACTTCAATTAAATGATTTTTTAAGCGTTGTAATTTTTCAAAATATAATACAGAAGCAGCTTTTTCTATAAGGCCGCCTCCAAGGGAAGTGAAATCGCGGAAAGAAAATATTTTTTCATATTCTTTAAAATCAAGATCAGGGATATCAAGTGTTTTCTGCACCAATTCCTCGTGTTCAATATTGGTGGCAAAACCTAACAGTGAGGCTTTCAGTTCCCCGAGTTCTTTCATATACTCATCTGCCTTCATATTGTCGGCCATTCTACCTTTATTATTACCTAGTCCAAAATCGTCAATAAAAGCAAGGATTGATTTTGTTTTTTCAATTGTATGTTCTGTAAACTGAATTAACCTGGATGGATTCGTTTCGGTAATTACAATCGGTCTGGCAGCTTCTCTTGCTTCATCGTGTAAGTAATCTTTTCTTCTCAATTCAAAATTTCTTCCGAGATATAATCTTTTTACTTCGTCGTCAGCAGCAAGCTCTTCGGCTGTTCCGTGTTTAAAAATTTTTCCTTCGATCAAAAGATATGCACGGTCGCAAATACTGAGTGTTTCTGTTACATTATGATCAGTAATAAGAATACCAATGTTCTTATATTTCAACTTGGCAACAATGGCTTGTATGTCCTCAACTGCAATAGGGTCAATGCCAGCAAATGGCTCATCCAATAAAATAAATTTTGGATCGGTTGCTAATGCTCTTGCGATCTCAGTTCTTCTTCTTTCACCACCGCTTACTACGTCTCCATTGCTTTTACGAACATGTTCCAATCGAAATTCCCTGATCAGTGTTTCCAATTTCTCCCGGCGTTCATCATGTTTCAATTTCGTCATTTGAAGAACTGCCATGATATTATCTTCTACGGTTAATTTCCTGAATACAGATGCTTCCTGCGGCAAGTAGCCAATTCCCAATTTTGCCCTTTTATACATGGGTAATTTGGTAATGTCAGTATCATTTAAATAAACATTTCCCTGATCTGGTTTTATCAATCCTACTACCTGGTAAAAAGTTGTTGTTTTGCCGGCGCCGTTTGGACCGAGTAAACCAACGATCTCTCCCTGTTTTACATCAATAGAAACATGGTTTACCACTGTCCGTTGACGATAGCGTTTAACAAGATCTTTTGTGGTGATTGAAATTGACATTAAGAACAAAAGTAAGGGTTCACCCTGAGTAAGTGTTATGGCAGAGCTCTTTTAACAAACAGACAATTATATTATATTTAAGCGCTGGTTAATATTGAATACAAAACTGCTGCCTTTGGTTGCTGCTATAAAAAAAATACTAATAACCGTACTTGCATCTCCGCTTGCAATTAGTTTATTAGCACAAATTCCAACAGATAGCCTCAGTCTTTGGCTGAAAGCAGATAAAGGAGTGGTTGTTTCCGGCACAAATGTGAAAGAGTGGAAAGACCAGAGCGGCAATAATTTTCATGCTGCTACTACATCAGTAACCCCTCCACAATTAGTATCGAACGAATTAAATGGTTTGCCGGTTATCCGTTTTAATGGTTTGGATAATGCGATGGAGACTGTTTCGTTTCAAACTTTTCCCAATAAGAGAGGTACTGTTATTGTTGTTGTAAAAGTTAGGGGGCTTGGCTCTACTTCTGGGGTCGGTTATGGAACATTTGTTTCCACCTATTATAATAAAGGGATCACTTGGCAAATGGGATCCAAAGGTCCGCTTAGTATCTATTACGATGGAGAGGGCTCCTCAGGTTTCCCGGTAGCAGAAATGTCAGTGGGCAAATGGGCGGTTGTATCTCTGCGCAGGGAGTCGGACACTATTATGCAATACTTGCGTGACGGAACAGTTAGGTTTCCTTTTCGTATAAGTAATAACCAGCCGGATGTGAATCCACTCAAGATCGCTTCGAATGGAAGGCTGGAAGTATTGAACGGGGATATTGCCGAGATCATTGTGTATGGAAGAGTGATCGATGAGAAAGAAATGAATAGCATCTATGGCTATTTCAATAAAAAATATCAACTGGCTTTTCGAAGTCCCGATACGCCGACACAAAAATGGTGGCTGTATGCCCTTTTGCTGCTGCCGGTATTGGGAACTGCTATTATCATTACGAAATACATTGCCCAGCGAAAACTAAAAAAACAACTGGCCGAGTTGGAAAGATTACGGGAACTAGATAAAGAACGTCAGCGGATTTCCAGGGAAATGCATGATGATATTGGATCCGGCCTTACACAAATTGTAATGATGAGTGAATCGGTAAAAAGCAAAATGGGCTCAAATGGTGAAAAGGAATTATCTGATATAACAGATACCAGCCGCAAGCTCGTAAATAGTATGAGTGAAATAATCTGGAGTCTGAGCCCGGAAAATAAAACCCTTGATCAGCTTTTTGCTTATTTGAGAGAGCAGTTGAATAAGCAACTTGAGTATTCAGGAATGAATCATAAAATTGACTTGCCTGAAAACGGAAATAATATTTCTCTTTCCAATGAGCAGCGCAGGAATATTTTGCTTATAACAAAGGAAATAGTGAACAATGCAATTAAATATAGTAGCGCAAATAATATTTTGATACAAGCAGAGATTAAAAACAATAGTCTTGCTTTTTTTGTTGAGGATGATGGAAAAGGATTTGATATAAATAAAATTTACGGCGGCAATGGTTTGAAGAATATAAAAAGCAGGATCGAAGAACTAGGAGGCAAAATGGAAACAGACTCGGAGCCCGGCAAAGGGAGTCGTTTTAAATATTCTATTTCTTTATAAAGAATACTACTTTAATCACATTCTTTTTAAAACCTATTAATTCCAAATTTGAATGGTGAAAATAGATTCAATAGCGATCATTGAGGATGATGATAAGGTACGTCATTACCTGGCAGAGCAAATTCAATTGAATATCGATGTAAAAGAATTAAGAGTATTTGGCGATGCTGAAACTGCCTTAAAAGAATTGATCGCAGTACCAGTTGATATTGCTTTGTTTGATGTGAACCTGCCTGGTATGAGCGGCATTGAATGTATTCGGAGAATAAAAATGTTACATCCGAAACTGCAATGCATGGTGCTAACAGTGTACGATAAACCCGACACTATTTTTGAAGCATTAAAAGCAGGGGCCATCAGTTATTTATTGAAAAGCACACCGGCTGAAAAAATAATTGAAGCAATAGCTGAAGTTAATAATGGTGGAAGTCCGATCAGCAGCCAGATCGCAAGGAAAGTGATCGAAGCTTTTACTGTAAAAGAAAAAACAAATGAATACTTTCAGGATCTTACCCGCCGTGAACAAGAGATGCTGGAACAATTAAGTAAAGGATACCGCTATAAAGAAATTGCAGACAAATTGTATATCAGTTTAGATACGGTCCGCACACATATCCGTAATATTTATGAGAAACTGCAAGTAAACTCCAGGGCAGAAGCATTAAAAAAAACAGGACTACTGTAAATACCATTTTTTTCACATTGTGTGTTTTTGCGTCATTCTTTAGCTTAGGCGAAAAATAAAAAATGAAAGCAAGTCTGTTCATTGTTTTGATGTTTATGTTTCATGTTGCAGGCGTCTCACAAACATCAAAAACTAAGACCGAACCCAAACCATGGATTGCAGAGCCAATTTACCTGAATGCTTTTATGTTTAATGATGGAATGGCGCCTGTGATGGGAGAAAACAGAATGTGGGGTTATATCAATATGGATGGTAAACAGGTTATTCCATTTTTATACAAGTATGCAAAGCCTTTTTCGGAAGGAGTTGCAGTTGTTTCTAAAACAGACAATGAGTGGCAGGTGATTAATAAACAAGGAATGCCTGTTACAAAAACAATTTTTTCCAAAGCGCCATCAATTTGTAAAAACGGCTTAATCGCAGTGTCTATTGAAGGCAAATGGGGATATATGAATAAAACGGGGAAAATTGTCATTTCCCCCACTTATTATGATGCAATAGAATTTTCTGAAGGCCTGGCAGCGGTTTGGATCAATGATTCCACTTGTACTTTTATAAATATGACCGGAAAAACAATTATCCCTGCTTTCAGGAATGCTTCGTATAATAATAATGCTGTGTTTCACTATGGATTCGCTAAGGTTAGTTGGAAGGCTAATGATTATTTTATAAATAGAACAGGAAAAAAAATAACTGAACCTTCTGATAAATCCTGGCGATTTCTTCCTTATGATACAAAAGCATTCGTTGAAGAAATGCTGATAGTAGAAGATCCGAAAACGAAACTCAGAGGTGCAATTGATACGATGGGAAATCTCATTATTCCGGTAAAGTTTAGTGAACTGCGTAATTTTTCTGACGGGTGGGCCAGATTCAACAACAATAAGAAATGGAGTTATATTGATAAGAAGGGAAATATCGTAATGAACGCAGCATTCCCGATTGCTGAAAATTTCCGTGATGGATTTTCTGCGCAGGCTGGTGATTCAAAAGGCAGTTGGAAATGGTATTTTATTAATAAAAACGGATTCGTTGTTCCTGGGGTTGAATTTGATGAAATTATAGATTGGAATAATGATTTAGCTCTTATAAAATTGAGTGGGAGAAAAGGATTTGCAAATATGAAGCTGCTCGCAAACGACAAAAACAAACAACCAGTTAATAATGTATCGGTTGATGAAAATCCAAAACCTCCTCTCTTAAAAATGTTCAGGGATAAGAACAGCCTGTATGGGTTCCAGGATATCAACAATGGTCTTGCTGTGGTTGTTCCGGCAGAATACAAGTTTGTAGGAAAGGTCTCAGAAGGGTTGATTGCTGTAACAAAAGACGGAGATAAGTGGGGATATATTGACGAAACAGGCAAGCAGGTAATAGCGTACAGATTTGTATCTGCAAAAGAATTTGTAAATGGTAAGGCCTTAGTTGAAGAAGGTGATCTGCTGAATTCTGTTAAATTCTATATTGACAAAACAGGCGCAAGATTAAAATAATTTTTTTTTGCGGACGGTTTTCTATCCGCAATATTTACGAAAGCTACAGGTAAACTCACGGGTAAAAGCATTAATGAAAACAGAACTGTTTTAATCTTCTACCACTTTTATCACATTGTTACATATAAAAGGAGCAATTACTTTCATCTGGCATTTCATTGCCTGAACCATAAAATAGACGAAGCAATGAAAAATAAATTATTAAATTTTAAAAGCCCCATTTATGAAATTGAAATTAGTCGTAGTAATTTTTATTTCTATCATCTCATTAGAAAGCCCGTGTCAATATGTAAGTCCGTTTGTTTACGAAAACGGCACTTTCAGAAATAAGACCAGGTCTGAAATAGGTCGTGACGAAGCTAACAATGAGAAAAACAAAACCACCACACCCAAAGAATTTGCGAAGCCCAAGAAAGAGGCAAATTCAAGAGGTGAGATATGGATCGACGGTTACTGCCGTTACAGACCACCAAGCAGCAGTCTGCAACGCTTTTATTATGATTTAACGGAAATTGGATACTTAACTCCCGTCTTTCCAACAGATACCGTTCGGTACGCCGATGATTTTAGCGGCAAAGGCAATATTGCCTGGGATGACATAAAAAAAAGCTCTTATAAATCTGATGCGGAGTACAAAGATTTAAATGCACAAATAGCCGCTAATTTAAATGAAGGGATACCTGTGCCCTTGTTCCAGAAACTAATGAAGTCCTCAACATTTTCTGAAGCGACAGAATCCATGGGTAAATATCAATTCAGCAGAAGTATTTCAGTTTGGATAAAAAGAATTTCTGGTTCTGAAAAAATGGATCTGGAATTCAGTACAGATTATGTGTTTTGTATGAGCTCGGATCGAACGATTCTAAAAATAAATGACAATGGCAGTTATGAGATAAATGACAATTGTGATAATTGTAAACACACAAGAAACGATCTAAAATCAGGCAAAGTAAAATCGTGGGTAAAAGGCGGGTGGAATGAAGTGGGCATCTCAAAGGATGAATTTAATACAGTAAAAATACATATCAATGGCGAGGAGGTACTTCAATACCAAATACCCAATGTTCCGGTTGCAGTCAGATATGCTTATTTTAATATCGCCATGCCCTATGAGTGGCAAAAGAAAAAACTGATGTATAATGTTGGATTGGTTACGATCGAAAACTATCCTAAAAAGAACTGATTTGCATCAGAGGTTTTAAAAGTAATAAAAGGCGATCAGGATAAAATCATTTATCATCTTGCAATATTTTAAATACATGAAACAAATGGTTAAAAGAACGTTGCTTATAATTTTGACATTTTGCTTTTTATCCTTTGCATATTCTCAAAAAATTGCACACCTGGATTTTGATTCATTAATAAGCATGATGCCAGAAACTAAGAAGGCAACAGAAGCTGCACAGGAGTATTTGAAAGGACTTGAAAAGGAACTTATGAAAATGCAAAATGAATTTCAATCTAAGTACCAGGACTATAAAGAAAAAAGCAACCAAATGACCGAACTAATAAGAGTGAACAAAGAAGCCGAACTGCAACAGCTTCAAACAAGAATCCAGGAATTTCAAAGCTCGGCAGAAATGGATTATAAGAGAAAAAACGCAGAACTGACAGCGCCTATCATTAAAAGAGCAAAAAAGGCTATAGACATGGTGGCAAAGGAAGGAGGTTACAAATATGTCCTTGACACAAGTAAGGAAAGAACAAGTGTTTTATATAGTGAATCCTCTGATGATATTTTAATGGCTGTAAAAAGAAAATTGGGTACTATCGGCCATTAATCATTTTTATGCCGAAACAATTTACTGTAAGATAATATGACTATCATGCAAACTTAATATCTAAGTTTGGTTAAAAGTATAAATATGAAAAAATACCTGGCCACCACCCTCATCTTATTTTTTGCATTAACAATTGTGCTAAGTTGCAATGACAAACCTGTTGCGGAACAAACTTCATCGTCAATTGAAATAAGATACCAGGATAAAGGCGATTTCAGAACAGCATACCAGTTTTTCAGAAACAATGACCCGGCAAAAGCAGTCATCGATAAACTTCGAAGTGATGGGACTGTAACGAATATAGTTAACCAGATAAATTCTTATTTCAAGTTACCAAATGATGTTATGATCCGTTTTCGTCAATCCGACACCGTTAATGCCTGGTACGACCCCACTACAAGGTCAATTGATTTTACCTCAGCATTTATCTTTGATTTTTATGATAAGTTCAGAAAATATTACAGTGGACAGGAATTAACAAACAAAGTAACCAGTGTTGTTATATTTTTTCTTTTGCATGAGATAGGCCATGCGGTCATAGACATCTATGATCTTTCAGTGAAAGGACCTGAAGAAGATATGGCAGATTATTTTGCTGTGTATCTACTATCGCAAGGAGATGATGCTATTCAATCGATAGCCATGTTTGGGGCACAAATGTTCCTTGAATACAGTAAGGATCTTGCAACTGTACCGCTCAATTAGCTGCCATTATGGGATGAACACTCACTTGATCCACAAAGATTCTATCATATTTTGTGTTTGTTGTATGGAAAGGACCCAAACAAGTATAGTTATATCGTAGCCAAAAGCCTACTTCCAATGCGACGAGCCGATAGATGTGGCGAAGAGTATGATAAAATGATGAGAGGCTGGGACAGAGATCTGAATCTTTACAAACATACACCAGCTAAATAATCTTATTTAAACAATACACAAATGTTTATTGGTCAAGCCAAAGTTTAATATCAACTTTTGTTAATCGGTGGTTGGGTTGTAAGTTTGCAGCCAATTTAACTGAATGAAAGTAATCGACCATATTAAGCAGGCGAAAGACACACTGATCTCTTTTGAAATACTGCCACCCTTAAAAGGCAAAGGTATCAGCGCTATTTATAACCATCTTGATCCTTTGATGGAATTTAAGCCATCCTATATTAATGTTACTTATCACCGTAGCGAACATATTTTCAAGAAAAAGGCTGATGGAAATTTTGAAAAAGTAGTGGTTCGTAAAAGACCAGGGACAGAAGCTATTTGTGCTTCTATCATGAACCGGTACAATGTTGATACAGTACCGCATTTGATCTGCGGTGGATTCAGTGTTCAGGATACAGAGGATGCATTATTAACCCTTAGCTATCTTGGTATTGATAATGTATTAGTGCTTCGTGGTGATGCAGCAAAAAATGAAACTTCTTTTGAGCCAGAACCCGGCGGTCATAAATATGCGATCGAACTGTTGAAACAAGTAATGGATCTTAATCATGGCATTTACCTGGAAGAAGAATTAAAAGGCACTAGCAGTACAAAATTTTGTGCGGGTGTTGCAGGCTATCCTGAAAAACATTTTGAAGCGCCGAATATGCAAAACGATCTTACTAACCTGAAAAATAAAGTGGATGCCGGCGCAGAATATATAGTAACGCAAATGTTTTTTGATAATAAGAAGTTTTTTGAATTTGAAAAGCAATGTCGTGCTGCAGGGATCACTGTGCCGATCATTCCTGGTTTAAAACCGATCACTTCCAAAAAACAACTCTCGATCATTCCAAGGACATTTTATGTTGACATACCTACCGATCTGTCAAACGAGATTTTGAATTGCAAAGATGATGCTTGCGTAGAACAAGCCGGAACAGAATGGTTGCTGGCTCAATCTAAAGAATTAAAAGCCTCTGGTGTGCCGGTATTGCATTATTATACTTTGGGAAAACCGCATGTGGTTTGTAATGTGGTGAAGCAATTATAGAAACACGATTATCTGTATTACAAGGATTTTATGAAATATAGACAATAAAAAAAGCATATCTTATTATATGCTTTTTTTATTTGAGGTGTAAGGAATGTTTTATTTGGCAATACTCTTCAACACTTCTTCATTCACTTTTACCGGGTATTTCTTTTTCAATTCTGTGATCCATTTTTTATCAATTGCATCCTGGAAGTCAGAAACAATATCGCCACGGGCATCTGCAAATGTTTTTTGACCGGGCAAGGGGTAAATTTTAAATATCAATGCAAATGAAGCACTATTGTCATCTTTATTCTTTACAATATTTGTGATTGTGCCGGCTTTAGCAGTTGTTTTTTGTGCGCCGGGTATTTTTGTTATTTCAAATCGTGATGAATCTAAAGTTATTTTATCACTGTAATTTTCCATCACTGATCTCCACTTTGTTTTGTCTGTAACTAATAAATTTCTGAATGATCTTGCTGTCACACTATCACCACAATAGAAAATAACTGCATCAGCGCTATAATTCCATTTGTATTTGCTTTTATTCTGCTCATAAAAAGCTCTTTGTCCTGCAGTATCACTTTGCGCATTTGACCAAACCTCTCTCATCATAATATCAAAAAAGAGATTACCATCTTTGAGCTCTTTCATTTGCATCTTAAATTCTTCATTGTATTCTTCAAGATGAGCACGGTAATATTCCATCACAGCATTTCTTTTAAACTCTTCATTTAGTTCATTAATGGGTTTTAAACTTCCGTCTGCTTTATACCTGTTAACGATAGAATAAGTAACAAGATCATTGACGATCATGGTGGATATCCCCACGCTGAACAAGGCAGTTGATTTATTTACAGGATTTCCCAGCGATGGAGGTCTTGATGCAATTACGCTGTCAAGATACATTTGAAGCATTGCCTGGTCAACATTGAATTGCTTATAATGGGTCTGCGCAAGTATTTTATTGTATTGTTTATCTTTTGCCACATTAACTCTTCCATCTTTTTCTACCAGGTTACGGATCATATCCAGGTTCTTTTTATTTTTTACTGTATTCGGCGGTGTTAAAGATGTTCTTTTTATAATGTGATAACCATGATTTGTAAGAAATGGTTTGCTGACCGTTCCATTTTTTAATAAAGAAAAAGCGGCAGCTTCAAAAGCCGGATCAAAAGTTCCTAACCCAAATTCAGGCATTGATCCATTGGAAGCAGAAGAGACCACATCATTACTAAATGCAGCGGCAAGTTTTCCAAAATCATCACCTTTTTGCAAACGGGTATAAATGGAATCTGCTAATACAGCAAGTTGTTTTTTTGCAGTTGAATCGCTGCCGGGAGGAACAGCAATAAGAATTTGTGAAACCTTAATTCTGCCAACTGCCTTCCTTTCTCCAAGATTTTTAAAAATATGGTAACCAGAATTTGATTTGAAAGGCGCTGAAAATTTTCCCGGAGTAAGTTTGTAAATAACATTTTCAAATTGGTAAGGCAATGAGAAGACAGTAATATAACCGAGGTTGCCTTTATTTTGTGCAACGGAAGGGTCAGCAGAATATTTCAATGCAACATTATCAAAACTTTTTCCTGATTGAAGTTCCATATAGGCTTCCTGTATTTTTAATTTAACAACAGGAGAATCAGAAGGATTTATACTTGTATTATAAGGAATAAATATGTGCTGCACCCTGATGTCTTTCAGGCTTCTTGCAAAAGCTTCATTTACCAGTGCATTCATGCTTTCGGTATCATTCATGTAGTTTTCGATCACCTGGTTTCGCAATGCAGTATATTCTTCTATAAATCCCGGCATCGTGTCATACCCTCTTGTCGTCGCCTCGTGGATCTTTAACTTAGAATTTATATAGAGATCAAGATAGTCACGCATCTTTTTGGCCTTATCAACGACTGGCGCAGGGTAGACTTTGTTAAATGCTTTTTTATATTCGTTTGCCGAAACACTCTTATCTGCATAGGTAAAAAGAGTTTGAGAAGATAACGAAGTTGCAATAAGAAGTGTGATGAGTAGTGATGGTAGTTTCATAAATATTGGTTTTATTGGCCTTTTATCTTATAGTCAAGTACTTTATCGATCTGGTCAAAAGGTATTTTTTTAGCTAAGATCGATTTGTCTTTGTCAAGCAAATATAATGTAGGCACAATTTGTACATCATACAATTGGTAGTAGCTCGGGATATTATTTTTTACCCTTGCATCATTCGCCTCCTTTGAATTATACACATGATCCCAATCCTTCAATTGATGTTGACCAACAAAGTTCAGCCAGTCTTTTCTTGTGCCATCGGTTTCTTTTGCCACGGCATAGATCTTTACATTTAATGAGCGCCACTTGGCCTTGTATATAGAATCTATTCTTGGCAATGTTTCTTTACAATGCCCGCAAGTGGGGTCCCAAAAAAGAACAACCGTATATGGATTGGTTATGTTGTATAAACTTTTTGTTTTATCGGTGCTGTCGGGCAATTGAATATCGGCTGCTATAGAACCAAAAATATTTGCAGCCACACTATAATAGCGATCAGAAATTGTTTTCTTTCCTTGTTCATTAAGCCAGGGATATTCTTTTTGAGAAAAATATTTTTCAAAAAGATGAACGTAAACTTTGTCATCCCACATGTATTGTGGATTCATGTAGCGATTAATAAATTTCACCAGCAGGAAACGTTGCATTTCATCATTGGCAGTTGCATAAGCAAGCATCCAGTCTATTTCTTTAATAACAGAATCAGGGTGGGGATAGATCCAGTTTGCAAAATATTCATCTAATTTCTCTTCAAAGAAAGGCGTACGGGCAAGTCGTTCATCAAAGAACCAGGTGTCATCCCAATAATGATCTTTGAAAAAACGAATAGCAAAAGTGGAATCATATTTCCCACCGGGATGCTGGGCAGCAGGCGGCACTTCAGGATTTTTCATCGCCTTTAATAAAGCGCTGATTGTGGCGTCAGGGTTTTTTGTAATAAGATCATGTCGAAATTGCTGAATGTCTTTATCGCTTTTAATGATACTGTCTGTCCATTTTGTTGAATCGGCTTTTGTTTTTGACGCGGCCAATTGCTTTTTTGCATCTTGAATTTCAAATCCCTTTACGTAAGCGTAATTCTGATACTGCAAAAACAATGTATTATCTGGCGAGCCTACAAACTTTATAGAAGGAAGAAGGTTAGAGGAATCGGCAATAACAGTAAATTTTTGTTCTTTGTCGATCAGCACTTCAAAATACCCTGCCTTATTTGGAAACCCGATAAGGTAAATTCCTTTCTCCATTTTCTTTGCCCTTTTAAAAATGCCGGTGCTGTTATTATCTAAAAAAACCGAATCAATGATGGGTTTTTGCTTGCCATAATGGTAGCCCAGGTAAATGAATTGATATTTGAAAGGAGTGAAAGTGACCTTAAGCTCAAACTCATTTGTTTGTGCAAAAAGAAAATAGGTGGTATTAAGCAAAAATAGCAGTGAAAATATACGCTTCATCGAGTATTGATAATAAAATGGTAAAGTTATTCAAAAACCGCAACCGTGGAAGTAAAAAGATGCAAACAGCCTGTTAATCGTTGTATGGCTAAGAGTATGAAACGCTTAGTTTTGCGCCGTGAGAAGAAAAAAGAAAAATATTGTTCTGGAAAAGGTGTTGGTGGAAGATTATGCTGCCGAAGGGAAAAGCATTGCCCGTATAGATGGCAAAGTTGTTTTCATTGAAAGAGTGGTGCCGGGTGATGTTGTAGATGTCAGGCTTAGCAAAAGCAAGAAGGATTGGGCAGAAGGATATCCTTTACAATTTCATTCCCTATCAAAGGAAAGAACTGAACCATTTTGTCAGCACTTTGGTGTATGTGGTGGTTGTCAATGGCAAATGTTGCCTTATGATAAACAACTTTTCTATAAACGCCAGCAGGTAGAAGATAACTTGAAGCGAATAGGAAAAATTGAATTACCCGAAATACCTGCTGTGCTTGGTGCCGATGAAACCAAATGGTACAGAAATAAACTTGAATACACGTTCAGTTCAAAACGATTTATCCCTGAAAAAGAATTTGTAAAGGATGGTATAAATGATTTGAATGCCGCCGGTTTTCATGCAAAAGGTTTATTTGATAAAGTAGTTGAAATCGAAAGGTGCTGGTTGCAGGCTGAGCCAACAAATATCATCAGGAAAACGATCTCTGATTTTGCAAGGAAAAATAATTTTAGCTTTTACGACCAAAAATTGCATACCGGTTTTTTAAGAACTGTATTGTTGCGTATTTGCGAAACAGGTGAAGTAATGGTGAATGTAGTAATGGCTGAAGATGATGAATCCAAAAGAAATCCATTGCTTGAGCATTTATTGAAAACAGTCCCTGGCATCACAACTTTACTTTACACTATCAATACAAAATGGAATGATAGCCTGTATGATCTCGATCCTGTTGTTGTTACAGGTAAAGGGTATGTAATTGAAAAGTTGGAGGATCTCCAATTCAAGATCGGGTCTAAGTCATTTTTTCAAACGAATACAAAGCAGGCCGAAAAACTTTATAAGGTTACCAGAGATTATGCAGAATTGACGGGTAACGAGATCGTTTATGACCTCTATTGTGGTACCGGCAGTATTGGACTTTTTGTAAGCAAGATGGCCAAAAAAATCATTGGTGTTGAAATGGTTGCTGATGCTATTGCCGACGCAAAAGAAAATGCAGCATTGAATAGTATTCATCATACAGAGTTTTTTGCCGGCGATGTAATTAAAATCTGTGACGATGCTTTTTTTGCCGCTCATGGAAAACCGGATGTTATCATTACCGATCCGCCGAGGGCAGGTATGCACGAAAAGCTGGTAAAGAAAATATTGGAAATTGCTGCGCCAACTGTTGTATATGTTAGTTGCAATCCTGCCACGCAAGCCAGAGATCTGCGTTTGCTTGATGAAAAATATGTGGTAACAAAAGTGCAGCCGGTGGATATGTTTCCGCATACCCACCATATCGAAAATGTAGCTCAACTGAAACTGAGACAATAATAACACCTTAACAAACCGACTCTTTTTCTCCTTTTCTCTTTTAATCTCTTAGTCCTAATTTTACCGAATGAGTTTTCGATATACAAGACAAGATAGTCTACCACCAGTTGTTAAGAATTTAATTTTTATTAATGCATTATTTTTTCTTGCGACTGAATTTTTATTACGAGACCAATTTTATTTTGACGGCTTTCGGGATGAGGGGCTTCGGGGAGTTTTTGGTTTGTGGCCGATCAATCACGAGAACTTCAGGCCCTACCAGATATTCACTCATATGTTTACACATGCCGGCTTCACTCATATTCTTTTCAATATGTTTGGTTTGTGGATGTTTGGCAGAGTTTTGGAAAGTGTTTGGGGGCCTAAAAAATTTCTGCTCTTCTATTTTGTTTGTGGTATTGGCTCGGCGGTGGCCCATATGGCTGTAGCTTATTTTCAGTATCAACCTATATTGGATGCCTTAGAATTTGCGAAAGCAACAGGACAAACGGAATATGTAGAACATCTACAATCATTCGCGGGCTATGCAGTTGGCGCCTCCGGAGCAGTAATGGGGGTGATGGTTGGGTTTGCTTATTTGTTTCCCAATACCGAATTAATGCTTCTTTTTCCCCCAATACCAATTAAGGCAAAATGGCTGATTCTTATTATGATTGCTTTTGATCTGTTTGGCGGATTAGGAAGAACTAGCGATGGTATTGCGCATTGGGCGCATTTGGGTGGAGCGGCTGTTGGCTTTTTACTGGTTTATATCTGGAACAAGACAAATAAAAAAACATTTTATTAGCTAAGAATTGCAAAATTGAAATAATAAAAATCAGGAACTTTGTACTTCACTTTTTTGACAATTTATTATTCACCCTATGGGCATTTACGAAAGAGATTATAAGACCTCAAAGTTCACAGACAACCTGCAGGACAATGCATTGGTGCAACTCATTACCATTAACCTGGTGGTGTTTGTTTTATTCCAACTTATCCAGGTTTTTTACTTTTTCTCTTTTACCGAAGGAACTACCGGTGTAAAATTCATGAACGATTTTTATTACAATCTTGCCTTACCCGGAAATTTCAGTCAATTTATACATAAGCCATGGACCCTGATCACTCACATGTTTTATCACCAGGGACTTTGGCATATCATCGGCAACATGCTTTGGCTTTGGATGTTTGGTTACATTTTTCATGACCATACCGGCAACAGGAAAATAATTCCATTATTTATTTATGGTGCTTTGGGTGGAGCAATTGCTTTTATGCTTGCCTATAATTTTATTCCGGTATTAAGTTCAGTAAATGCAACTGCTACCGGGGCATCAGCAGGTATTATGGCTATTGCAGTAGCCACAACAATGATGGCGCCGGGGTATCGTATTTTTCCAATGATCAATGGCGGCATACCACTTTGGGTACTCACTACTGTTTATCTTATCATAGACCTGGCACTTATTCCTGTAAGTAATACGGGCGGGCATATTGCGCATCTTGCAGGCGGTCTCACTGGTCTTCTTTTTATCTTTTCCATGCGGAAGGGTTTCGATTGGAGTGTTGGTCTCAATCGTTTTTTCGATTGGGTCACTAATCTTTTCAATCCCAATAAGCCAAAGAAAAAAACAAAAGAAGAATTATTTTATAAAACTGAAAGAAAGCCTTACACAAAAACTCCTAACCTTTCGCAACAACGCATCGATGAAATTCTTGATAAGATCAGTCAGCATGGATTTCATTCTCTCACTGCGGAAGAAAAAGACCTGCTGAAAAAAGCAAGCAAAGAGGATTTAAAATGATCTTACTTCAGTATGTAGGAAGAAATGGCGGGTAAGATTTCAATAAAAATTAATTTATTCAAAACTAAGTTCCCTCTGTAGGAGGACAAGGGTTTCGTAACTTGCACGAATGCCATCCCGCCTTCGGATCATTACAAGAAGAACTCTTGTCGTACTCAATATCATTACGGCGGTTTTATATTTGCTATCCTGCCTGTCGCCTTACATTAAGCCTGCCAATTCATGGGTGATCGCAGTTCTTGGCCTTGGCTTTCCTTTTTTATTAGCCTTGCTGATCGGGTTTATTTTTTTATGGCTCATACTTAAATTAAGAAGAGTATGGTACTCGATAGTTGTTCTGCTTGCAGGCTATAAAAGCATTAGTGTTTCCTGGGCATTTAATGCACCTTCCGCATTTCAATACCAGAAAAAACCAAATCAAATACGGATCGCCAGTTGGAATGTGGCAAGATTTCTTGAATGGAAAAGAAACAACAACGAAAAAAGCCAGACAAGGTTAAAGATGCTTGACCAGATACAAAAGCAAGATCCTGATATTCTTTGTTTGGAAGAATTTTTTCATTCAGCTGATTCCGCTTTTTATAATAATATCAGCGAGATAAAAGCAATGGGTTATCCTTACCATTATTTTTCTTATGATCCCGATGGAGATAAGCAATTTATAGGGGCAGCAATTTTTTCAAAATACCCGATGCTCGATACAGGACTTGTCCGTTATTTCCGTCCTAGTATGACCGAGGCGCTGGTGCATGCGGATATAAAAGTGAATGATGATACGATAAGAGTGTTTGCGACACATCTTCAATCTGTACAGTTCAGGCAAAAAGATTATGAAGCGATCAACGAAATAAAAACAGCCAAAGACAGCCTGATCGATAACTCAAAAACTGTGTTGGCTAAATTGCGTAAAGCTATTATACTTCGGGCCTCACAGGCCGATATTGTTCGCCAGATAATGGATGACAGTCCCTATCCAACTATTTTTTGCGGCGATCTGAATGATACCCCTAACTCATATACTTATTTTACCATCCGTGGCGATATGCAGGATGCATTCCTGAAAAAGGGCTTTGGCGTTGGCCGTACTTTTTCATCGCTTTCACCCACACTTCGTATCGATTATATTTTAGCCGATGAAAATTTTCACATCGGCCAGTTCACGAGAGTTGTTAAATATTTGTCAGACCATTTCATGTTGATGGTTGATGTTGAACTAAAGCAAAAAAAATAACTATCTTGACTTTATGAATGCACAGTTTCACCCGATGGCTATTGGATTTCGATGTTGTTAAATCTCCTTTCTCGGGGCAGTGCCCTATTTTTGCCAAGTTTTAATTATTAACGCGACTTTTGATTTACTATTAAGCTTTCGTTGCGTCGCACTCTTGTACGTTCAATAATTCTATTCATCATCGTGAATGGTTAATGGTGAATAAAAATTTCATGAGATTTGATCATTCAAGAAAAGCTAAACAGGAATACAAAAGATGAATGGAGCGTCGCAACAAAAGTTCAATCAAGGCACAAAAGCTGACCATATAAAAATTATGAGCGAACTAAAAATATATAACTCGTATTCAAGACAGAAAGAAATTTTCAAGGCTATCACTCCCGGGCATGTGGGTATGTATGTGTGCGGACCAACTGTAAGTGGTGAATCGCATCTTGGTCATGCAAGGCCCTATATAACTTTTGATGTCATCTATCGCTATTTGATGCATCTTGGTAATAAGGTCCGTTATGTTCGCAATATTACTGATGCAGGACATTTTGAAGAAGAAGGTCGTGAAGCAGAAGATAAAATTTCGAAGAAAGCCATATTGGAGAAACTTGAACCAATGGAATTGGTGCAGAAGTACACCAACCTTTATCATTGGGCGATGGAACAATTCAATACATTGAAGCCAACGATCGAACCAACTGCGACAGGGCATATTGTTGAGCAGATAGGAATGATAGAAGAGATCATAAAAGCAGGATATGCTTATGAAGCGAATGGTTCCGTATATTTTGATGTAAAGAAATATGCAGCATCACATGATTACGGCAAGTTGAGTGGTCGTGTGATCGATGATCTGCTGGAAACAACCAGGGAACTGGAAGGACAGGAAGAAAAAAGAGATACAGCTGATTTTGCTTTATGGAAAAATGCAGCACCGGAACATATTATGCGTTGGAAAAGTCCATGGGGAGTTGGCTTTCCCGGCTGGCATATTGAATGCTCGGCAATGGCAACAAAATATTTAGGAGCACAGTTTGATATTCATGGTGGCGGCATGGATCTTTTGTTTCCGCATCATGAAAGCGAGATCGCACAGAGTACAATTTGCAATCATGTGGCTCCAGTCCGTTATTGGATACATAATAATATGATCACTATTGGCGGCAAGAAGATGGGGAAGAGCTATAACAATGTTATCAAGCTTACCGAGCTTTTTAGCGGAGATAGCCCTGTATTGGAGAAAGCATATCACCCGATGGTAGTTCGGTTTTTCATTTTGCAAACACATTACCGCAGCACACTAGATTTTGGTAACGAAGCATTGCAGGCAGCGGAGAAAGGATTGAAAAGATTGTGGGATGCGTATGAGAAACTTGGAATGTTGATGACGGACGACGGACCACAGACCATAGATGGTGAACTTGATACGAAGGTGAAAAAACTCATTGCTGAATTTGATGAATTCATGGATGATGATTTCAGTACAGCGAAAGTTATGGCGAATATGTTTGAGCTGGTACCGTTAATCAACAGTATGAGGGATAAAACAATTCCTATTTCTGCATTGAGTAAAGAAACTTTTGAATTACTGCAAAAGCAAATGAAAGTTTATATTGAAGATATTCTTGGACTAAAAAGTGTAACAGAAGCTGATAATGAAAAGTTGAAAGGTGTGATGGACCTATTGATCGATATTCGCAGAGAAGCAAAGGGCAAAAAAGATTTTGCCACCAGCGATAAAATAAGAAATCAACTCACTAGGCTCGGTATAAGCTTAAAAGATGAAAAGGACGGTGGGATGACTTGGAATATGGAATAGGACCACGATTTTTGGGATTTTTAGGATTAAAAGGAAATCGGAAAACTTTATTTATCAAAGTCGTCTTTCTCTCCATCCAATAAAACTCTATATTTATTTCCTCGTAATCCTTTTTAATCAGGTTAATCGTGATTCTATGCATTATGTCTCTCACTTATCAAAAGATGAAAAATTAAAAAAGCTGATCAGGGATCACGGCACATTCAAATTAAATAGAAAAAAAAATCTCTATCTATATCTCTGTTACTCTATCATGAGTCAGCAGTTATCTACAAAAGTTGCAAGTGTTCTCAAACAACGATTTATTGATCTGTATGGTAGTGAACCAACGCCACAACAAATCGTTGATACTCCTTTTGCAAAACTCAGAGGCATTGGCTTAAGCAATGCTAAAGTGAGTTATGTACAGAATGTGGCAAGTTTTGAAATAGAAAAGGGGATGGATCATAAGAAACTCTCAAAGATGAGCAATGAAGAAGTGATCGAATATCTAACGCAGATAAAAGGAGTTGGTCGCTGGACAACGGAGATGTTGTTGATGTTTGCGCTTGGCCGTGAAGATCTATTTGCAATTGATGACCTTGGTTTGCAGCAAGCGGTAATTGGTTTATACGACTTGAAACACCGGAAGAAAAAAATAATGAATGCAAAAATTCTGAAGATAGCAGAGCAATGGTCGCCCTACCGCACTTATGCATGTATGTATTTATGGAGATGGAAAGACAATGTGCCAACAAAATAATTTACCTGTTCCAGTTGTGCCCGAAAACTATATACCATCCCCAGCTATCCGGTCCTTTTGCAACATCTATTCCTGCTCTTATTCTGAATAATCTTGCAATAAGGTACCGAAACCCGCCTCCGAAATTGTAAGCTGTTTCTGCATCGCCAAAACTTTCATTGCGTTCCATTGCTTTTCCTAAACCAGCGAAAGCTACAGCACTCCATCGTAAACTAAGATCAACTCGTTGTTCTGTTTCGATCAAGGCAGTTGTATATCCCTGGAACCTGACAGCCGGCACGCCTCGTAATGCAAGCGATGGTAATGCATAAAAAGGAGGATCTCCAAACATAAAATTTGTTTCTACTCTGAATCCGCTGATCCAATTTTTTTTCAAGGGGAGGAACCAATTCAATGCTCCCGAGAGTTTTTGATAAGTAAAGTCGCTTCCTGTCCAGTTATCGTTCGCATTGTATGCAACATTTATCCTTGCTCCTTTATCGGCTGTAAAAAAATTATCCCGCTTGTCCCAATCAATAAATGTTCCCAAGCTGGCAACATTGCTTTCGAATTCTCCGGATTTAATTGATGGAGGTAAGCTATCTATAAACAACGGCGTCAATTTATTTTTCGAAAAGAAATATTGTACTCCAAGGTATACTTCCTGCTTAGATATTCTCTTAGACAAAGAGAATATCACGGGTATAGCTTTAACGCTGAAGTTAAATTCTTTTTCGCCTTTATTAGCGACATCCCTATAAAATGATAGGTTTAAATCGGCAATACCACCTCCAATTCTATATTTCAATCCTTTTGCCGGTATGCTGCCGATCCGCATTCCTCCAACCATCCAGCTATTATTGACTGTGTACATTGCAAAGCCCGCTGTAATATCAGGAGCGATATAACCAGTATAGCCCGCTGGTTTTTTTTTAGGGGTAAGAAATATTGGTACAATTGCTAAACCAAGTCCGCCAACTGCCGGCTCGGTGATAATAAACGGAACAGGGATAAACCCTTTGGCATCTATTAAAAAGCTACTGAAATCAAACTTGCCATCTAAAGTGTCTTTTAAGTGTGCTTTGGAAGAAGCTTTTGGCGTAGGTTTTATTGTGGTATCTTCTTGTGCAGATATTGGTTGATGTAAGATGATTACTGCTGCAAAAAGGTACAAGAATAATTTTGAATGCATGGGATAAGGTTTCAATGGAAATTGAATTTAAATAAAAGTGGGTAATTGAGAAAGAAAATTTCTATGGCTTACTTTTCTTGAACATAAAAAACATGATATTTCGACTCTTGGTTAAGTAGCGGAGCTTTTTAATAAACTCAAATTACTACCTTCTCCAATTTATCCAATTGTGATTGTTCAATGTTTGCACCTAACCCCGGTGTATCAGGAACTTTCATCACACCATTAGCATGATAAGTTAATCCGTCGGTAACTATATCTTCTGAAAACATAAGCGGCGTATCAAAATCACAATGAACAATATGATCACTGCAAAGTGCAAGATGCGCTGACGCAGTCATTCCTAATCTTGATTCAAGAAATGCACCAACCTGCATGTGCATTTTTGCTTTGTCGCCCAACTTTACAATTTCATAGGCATTAAAAACACCTCCGGCCTTTCCTACTTTTATATTAAACATATCACAAGCTTTCAGCTTCAGTAACCTAGCAGCATCATGTGCATCACCGCAGCTTTCGTCTGCCATTATCGGTATGGGGCTTTTCTTTTTTACTTTTCTTAATTGCATGAAATTCCATTTGGCGATTGGCTCTTCGCAATGCTCAACATTATATTCATCTAGTGCATTCAATGTTTCAATGGCTTCTTTTACAGTCCAACCTTGGTTAGCGTCAATGCGAACAGGAATATCATCACCTACGGCTTCGCGTATCATTCTTATTCTTTCAACATCCTTTTTCTTAGATTCACCCAACTTAACTTTTATAGACGGATAACCTTTGCCTTTTATTTTCAATGCGTCAGCCGCCATCTTTTCTGCATTGTCAAGACTTACGGTATAATCAGTTACTAATTCTTTATTGTTTTTACCTCCATACAATTCATAAAGCGGCACTTGTTTGTGCTGACCAATGATATCATGTAATGCAATATCAAATGCACTTTTAATACTTGTATTGGCATAAATTAATCTGTCCATTGCCACAAGGTGGTCCTGCAACTTTAGTGCATTCGCTCCTTTTAATAATTTGGCAAAATATTGTCCGACGATAAAGCAAGTGTCAATACTTTCACCATTCACGGGCATATAAGGACTACTCTCGCCAAATCCTGTGATACCGGATTCGGTTCTTATTACTACGATCACATTTTCAACATGTGTTTCATAAGCCAGTGAAGTAATGAATGGCTCAATTAATGGCATACGCAGTTTATAGATCTCTACCTGCGAAATAACTTGTTTTTCTTTCATGAAATTATTTTTAAGGATCTGTATCAAATAAAATTCTAAGGCCAAGATTAATTCCGCAAAGAAATGGCGCATGCGAATTGTTTAAAAGAAACTTGCTTGGATAATCGGTTGTGGGTATATACATCCTTATTTCTGAATATATATAAATTTCATAAGAAATAGGAAATTCAATACCACCAGTAATGTCAAATGTCAGTCTTTTAAAATCCCCTGAACCATGTGCAACATTGTATTGTATATTATACAGAGCGGTATCTATATGAGTCGAAAATGTATTGGATGCATTGCCATACATCAGTCCAAAACCGGCAGCTGCATAAAGATTAAATTTTTCAAGATGATTATATGAGCCGATCAAATATCTTTTAAATCCAAAAGATATTTGCTGTAAACTCATTTCTGACTTATTAGAAAAAGAAATAGTTTGGGGTTGTGTTGTCGGCGATTTAGCGGTGGCAATAAGAGTGTTTTCATATTTGCCATCCCTATGAAAACTAAGCCATGCATACACAGTGTTTTTTTTATCAAAATGCCATTGAGGTAGGATTGTTAGACCAACTACGTTAAATTTTTGTTGTGGATCAAAATTGTGAAGTACAGAAACGTCGGTGGCTGCGCTAAATTTTACCTGCGCAAACAGACAATTATTGCTGAGTAAGAAAAAAAATATTAAAGCACTACTAAATGACTTCACAAGAAAAGTTGTGATGCAATGTTAAGTAAATATTGGTTATCATATTTTATGTTGTTCAGGACTAAGGCTCTTTGCTACATTAAATATCCTGTGTTGGCTGATGTCTTGAAAAATTATTTTACCAGCTTCAATTCCTTAATAATATTTGAAGCGCCACCCAGCTTATCAATACACCAAAGTATATAGCGAATGTCAACACAAATAGTACGGTTCAGATCTTTATCAAATGCAATTTTATGACTCAGCGCCTCATAATTACCATCAAAAGCAAGACCCAATAAATTGCCGCTGGCATCTATGACAGGTGAACCCGAGTTGCCGCCTGTAATATCATTGGTGGTAATAAAACAAACTACCAGGTCTTTCTTTAATTTATCCGCGTATTGCCCAAAATCTTTTTTTCTCGCAAGTTCAACAACCTTTGCAGGAAGGTCAAACTCATAATCACCTGGTTTGTATTTTTGAAGAACACCTTTCATGGTACCTACATAATCATAAAACACACCATCTCTTGGCCGGTAACTTTTTACATTTCCAAAACTTACTCTCATTGTAGATGTGGCATCTGGGTACATCATTTTTGCTTTTACCGTATCCATTTCCATAATACCTTTCAAATACATTCTGCCATACTCAGTATTTTTCGTGTTGAACTGTTGGAATTTTGTTGCGTATTTGCTTTGGTAATTAATAAGGAATGCACTTGCATGCGCATAAGCAGGATCATCTTGCAGTACATTTCCATCGGGATTTTTAATGAACGCATTCCATTTGGCATCATCAAAGATCATTGTCTTTTCAAAAACATGCTTTGCGTATTTTTTATAGGTTTGTTCATCGTCTAGTTTTCCCCAGGCTTGCACTTGTGTCCTATAAAAATCAATTGGGTGTTGTTGTTTGTCAACATCCTTGTAAAACATCATCGTAACATCAGCTACTATTTTTTCATCAGAAGTTTTGTTCTCATTTTTAAGAAATGTTGTTCTTGCTTTTGTCGCCTGTTCAAGGGCCTTCCTTATTTCTGCCGCTGTTTTTCCCTGTTGCACCAAAGCTGTTTCAATCTGTTGTAATGAAGCAGCAAAAACCATTAACGGCGAACCATAGAGTCCTTCATTTATATACATGCGGTGTTTGGCATAAGGTCTCCATTCGTCGTAGGTCTTTCTCCATTCTTCAAAAATTGTGGAGTAGCCTGATCTGCCTTTGGCCCAATTGATAAAACCCTCTTCTGTTTTTTTCTTTTGACCAAATACATCATACTTTATTAGCTGTTTGCTTTCACCATCGTAAAATTTCCAGTAATTAGCAATACTTGCATAGCTGGATGCTAATTGCAATTTTATCTCAGGATCTTTTTTCATTTCCTCAAACATATATTTCAATCTTACCTCACGCAGCTTTACCAATGCAGGATTATCAATATCTGTTTTCAATTTTACACCATAAGAGGTTTCATAACGATTGGTACTACCAGGATAACCATAGATCATTGTATAGTCGCCGTCTTTAAAACCTTTAATTGATACCGGTAAAAACCATTTTGGTTTTAAAGGAATGTTTTCTTCAGCGTACTCAGCTGGATTGCCGTCTTTACTCATATAGACACGAAAAACTGAAAAGTCACCCGTGTGACGTGGCCATTCCCAATTATCAGTATCACCGCCAAACTTTCCTACACTTTCTGGTGGTGCGCCAACAAAACGAACATCTTTATAACGCTGGTAAACAAAAAGTAAATACTGATTGTCCTTGAAGAGGCTGCTGATCCTTGCTTCAATAAATTGCGAAGCATCGGAAAATTTTGCATTGAGATTACCGAGTGCCCTTCTTTGTCTTTGTGTCCTGTCAGTTCCGGTCAATCCTTTTAATGAATCCATCACCATTTGCGTTACATCTTCAATTCGTAAAAGAAATTGAACCGAGAGACCAGAAGGAATTTCATCAGTTTTGACTTTTGCATAAAACCCATCACGCAGATAATTATGTTCAAGGGTGCTGGCAGAAGCGATCGCATCATAGCCGCAATGATGATTTGTAAAGATCAATCCTTCAGCGCTTACAACTTCCCCTGTGCACCCGCCACCGAAAATAACAATGGCATCTTTGAGCGAAGGTTTATTGAGACTATATAATTGTTCTTTCGAGAGTTTTAATCCACGCTTCACCATATCATTATACACTTGCTGACCAAGTAGTAATGGTAGCCACATGCCTTCATCAGCCAGGGATCTTAAAAGAAAAGTAATAGAAAGGAAGAGGGTAAGTAAGAGCCTTTTCATGCCTTATATTTTATCAAAACAAACCCAAGTTAAAAAATACCTGTAACAAATGATGTGCCCGGATAAATCTTATTTTTATCAAACCAAACAAAAAACAAAATGATAACAACCACCACACCTAATATTGAAGGCAAAAGGATAGAACAGTACTATGGAGTAGTTTCTGCCGAAGTAATTATCGGGGCAAATTTTTTTAAAGATATTCTTGGAGGACTCCGTGATTTTTTTGGCGGCCGCAGCGGTACTTATGAAAAAGTGCTTGATGAAGCCAAACAAAATGCCATGCAGGAGTTAATTCAGAAAGCACAGGTTTTAGGGGCTAATGCTGTGGTAGGTATCGATCTAGATTTTGAAACCGTTGGCGCCAATGGAAGTATGTTAATGGTAGTTGCTACAGGAACTGCTGTTAGACTTAATTAGTTTGAAATTTGATCCCGATAGCTATCGGGATTGAAGTTTAAGATCTGAGAATGTTCATCATTCTTCAGTAAGACATTCGTATCACAGTTATCTCCATCACAGCAAGGCATTGCATTTGTTTTGCAAATAGGACATTGATAATGGCCATGCACATGTACCAATTCAACTTGCTGTCCGCAAAATGCACATTGATTCATGATCATTTATTCGCATTTATTTTATTGACCATTTTTTTTAATTCCTTATTACGGATCAAACTTTCATTCATCGACTTTAAAAGCTTTTCAGATATTACCCAGTTCATTGAATAATTAGGATTGTCTCCATCATCGTATAAATTAATTTTTCTGTATAGGGTATCGTTAGGGAAATGATATTTCATAAGATTCAACATCCTGTTATCATTTACAGTTGTCTGTGTTCCGTAAGCGCCAAGCAATGTTTTTATGGGTGCTGCTAGATCATTGATCATCGGGTTTACTTTTTCCAGTGGTACTCCTTCCGTCGGACTGTTCGCAATATGAAGTATATAGATCTTCAGCTTTTCCTTGTGTTGTAAATAAAGACTATCCCGCAAAAGAATATTCACCATTTCATTTACAACTCCTGAACCGGAATTATCAAAATAGGCTCCGTCAACAAAATAATTTGCTTTGTCTTCTTTACCGGCAGAATCAACCCTGCCTGCAGGGCTTACATAAGGAAAACTGGCACCAAGCACAACTGCCGTGCTAAGTTTAATATCTTTTTTTTCATCAAGAAGATCCAGGAAATCAAGACGCTGATTGAAACGGGGATCTGAAAAATCAATATTTGAAATAACTGCCGGCAATCCATCCTGCATACGGGTGGTGTTTATACACAGGATAGGAAGGAAATAAGGTTGCTTTTTTTGTGTGATCAATTCTGAAAATTTTGTGCTCATACTATCATACAACAAACAATTTTCCGGCGGACCTTGCTCCAATACACGGGCAAGTGCTGCGCCGCGATCATCAATAAATTGAAATGGAAAAATATGACGGAACACATCAGGCCCTAACATTCGGGAAAGAGTGAATGTGAGAAAATCTGTTTTAAGATATTGTTGTACATCAGCAAGCTCATGTGTTATGGTGTCACTTATTTGCTTTGCCCTTAATAAATTAAAATAAGCAGCATTGCCTACACTTCCACCTGATGCACCGGAAAGACAAAAAAGGTGTTTGTTGAATTCACCGCCTGTTTCTTCATTCTCTTTTCCATTACTGAAGCCACCCAATAACCTGCCCGGGAAGCTCCACCATCGGATAAAACAAATATCAAAGGATATTCTTTTCTAGTCGAATCTGCTAACTCTGCTCTTCGGAGGGTTACCCAGTTTTCAAAATATTCGTGTAAGGTTTGCCGATTGCTATAAACGGCTGTTGTTTTTTTATTTGAAGTATGTACATCATGTGGTTCAAATACGAGACCAACTAAAAAGGCAAAAAAGAAAACAAGTATATGTAAATTGATACGATAAATAACAGAGATCAGCGCAACGCCATTACCAAGAATAAGTAAAGTGCCAAACGCAAAAAGTATAAAAGACAAAGAACCTATATAGATCGAAAATTTTATAGAAAATATTGCACTAAGATAAAAGCCAAGTCCTACGATCAGAACAAAAAGAAATACCCAGGAAAAGGTTTTGTCTTCTTCATCAAAAACAAATTTTCTTACTCTTTTGAAGAAATCATGATTCGCAAATTGTTCAGGATCCTTATCAGGATATTTTATATAAATAGACTTTCTCCGGAATACAAGCAACAGCACAAGCCCGGCCTGGAAAGCCGCGAGAAGAATAATTAAGAAATATGTTTTTTGAAAGGATGGGAAGAAAATGATCAGTGATAAAGCAATAAAAAGAAATGCACTTACTATAATACACAAACGGTTCAAATAAATTTTCTTGCTTTTTAAATTGGTAAGTTTATCAACCGCATTGGCCCGATTGGACCAAAACCTGTAAATCCTGAAATAATAAAAAGAACTAAATACCAGCACTAAGAAGAAAAGGGTGTCGTATTTGTTTTCAGGATCTTTTTCAAGCTTAATGAAGGCAAGGATGATAACTGTTAAACAAGAGAAGGAGAGAAACCTTGGCATTTGGATGAGAAAGCGTCCCCAGAACCGTTCTTCTTTATCGGGTTTTCGGGATAGCGATGCGTAGGTTACTTTTCCAATGATGCGGCTGGTGTACCAGGTTATATAAACCCAGAATACTGCGGCAACCACAAACATGTAAAAGATACGTGGTTGCTCTAATGTTCTTACCATGATGTCTTTTCCCTGTACCAAATACCAAGTGGCAAACAATGCAAGTACCAAAAAAAGAATAGACGGGAAAAAAAGCCAGATAGCTTTCAAAAATACCCGCAGGAAAATCAAAAAATTTTCGAGAGGTCTTGTTCTTGTAAATATTTCCTTGAACAGTATTTGGTGGCGGTAGGGGTTGGCTCGCATCGACAAGTTTTGATAAAGATAGTGCCGATAGCGGTTCAGGTCAATACCTAACTATTGATTCAGTGTTTTCCACAAAAGATCTTTCAATTGGATCAGTCCTTTTTGCGTAAAAGAAGAAATAAAAACATGCGGGAGATTCTTTGGTAATTCTCTTTCTATCGCTGTCACCAGCTCGTCATCAAGCATCTCACTTTTACTGATGGCAATGATGAATTGCTTGTGTAACAACTCGGGATTATATTTTTCCAACTCATTTACTAAAATTTCAAACTCTTTTTTATGATCATTGCTATCGGCAGGGATCAAAAAAAGCAACACAGGATTGCGTTCGATATGGCGAAGAAAACGATGACCTAATCCTTTGCCTTCTGCGGCGCCTTCAATGATACCGGGAAGATCGGCCACGCAAAAACTTTTTCCGTCACGGTATTCAACAATTCCTAATTGCGGATTGATAGTGGTGAAGGCATAATCAGCGATCTTGGGTTTGGCTGCAGTAATAACAGAAAGCAATGTTGATTTACCTGCATTGGGAAAACCTACCAATCCAACATCAGCCAATACTTTTAATTCAAGAACTTTCCATCCTTCCACACCGGGCAAACCGGGTTGTGCATATTCAGGCGCCTGGTTTGTTGGCGTTGCAAAATTTGCATTACCCAAACCGCCTTTGCCGCCTTTTATCCAGATCACTTCTTGTCCATCATCCATTATCTCAGCTTCCTGTTCACCGGTTTCTTCATCTTTTATAATTGTACCAAGGGGCACTTCGATATAAACGTCTTTTCCATCTCGACCACTCATGTTATTTTTCATACCGCCTTCACCGTTTTCAGCCAGTACATTTTTAAAATAGCGGAGATGAAGCAATGTCCAGAGATTGCGATTGCCCTTTAAAATAATATGGCCGCCTCTTCCGCCATTGCCGCCATCGGGGCCCGCAAGGGGATTGAATTTTGTACGGGCAAAATGCCTGCTGCCGGCGCCACCATGTCCGCTTCTGCAAAAGATCCTTATCTGGTCAACAAAGTTTGTTTTTTCCACTAGAGAATGTTGTGGCGGCAAAAGTAAGTGTTCTTTATTTGGTGATTAGAAAAGAGGATGCTGAAGAGTGCGACGCAACAAATGTTGAAGGATATGATAAAGCTGGGTATATAATAAAAAAACGCCGGCCTTACGGGGTCGGCGCTGTAACGCAGTAAATGGATATTTACTGCACCACTAACTTTTGACTAAAAACAGATACATTGTTACTGCCTGAGACTTTAACAAGATAAACACCTCTAGCCATTGATGATTTTATTGGAAAAGTTTCTACCTGGTCTTCTGATTGTACGTTCACTGCTCTTTGCACCACTATTTGCCCTATTGCATTTGTCATTTCAATATTATAGTTACCTGTAGGTATTTTTCCAAACTGCAACGTGAATTGATTATTTGCAGGATTTGGATAGATCTGAATTTTGCTTGCAGCAATAATATTAGTGGGTGCCTTACGTGTTACAATTTCTGACAGTGTAGCATTTTTTGGTTTTGTTTGTAAATAATTACTGTTGGCAAGATCGGAACTTTTGAAAATACCTGCTTTTGATTGGTATTGTGTGGCACTCCAATCTTTTGGATCAACAAGGAAATAAGCATTACCGTTCACTGCACTGCTTACCAAAACTTTTCCTTCCGTTGTAACTACTGCGCCGTTTGTAGTGAAATCCTGTGGCAGCCCTTTAATATAACCCAACAATTTTGCAGCTTTTGTTTCTACATCTATTTTATAAACACTGTTGCGTGCAGAAAGAATATAGAGCTTGCCTTCATTATCGGCGATCATATCTCCACCCCAGCTGCTACAACGATTGTGAATAGAAACACCACCATTAGAAGGATCATCCACTAAAGATCCTAACTGAGTTATTTCTAAATTTTTTCCCGTAGTAAAACGAATAAAAGTACTAGCATCGTTTGAAATAGCATAACCAGTTCCATCAGGATTGATCACCATACGGGTAATCACCTTTCCTTCATCATTATGCATACTGCCCATTTTTGTAAATGGTTGATCAGTTACATAAAACACTTTCATTGTTTTCAGATCAACATATCTCAATTGATCAATGAACATGGGTGTGAAATAAAGGCGATTATTTTTTTTATCATAGGCCATTGCTGCTACACCTGTGTTGAACGGCGCCTGCATATAATCTCCAAACTTTATATCTCGTATTGACTTCCATGCCTTTCTTGTGCTCACATCATAAGCCGTTATTGATGCATCTGCACCATTTAATAAAACAGTAGTGAATTCACCAGTTTTGAGATCGAGTTTGCGTAATTCATTCCATCCACTGCCGGTTGATTCCAGATCAGTTATTGCAAATGCAAAGCGATCGTTTTGTGAGTATGTATTTATTGAAAAACTAAAGCTACTAACGAGAAGGGCCGAAAAAAGTAAACTTTTTCTCATAAACAATGGTTTTGATTTGAAAGAGGATAGTTAAGTTACGAAGATTCCTATTGACTGCGAAGAAATTTTTTGGAATGGGAAAATTACTTGCCAAAAGGTTTATAATCTTTAGACTGGAAAGGAAGGTGATTGGGAACTTCTCTGAGCGGCTCACACTCTTTCCAGCCTTCAAACATTGTTTTTGGAAGCGATTGATATAATTTAGTGCCTTCGGTTTTCCAGCTGAGCATTTCATCTGTTACTTGTTTAATGATCTTTCCCGGGTTACCAGCTACCAGGCTTCTTGCCGGTATTTTTTCATCTTGTTTAATAAATGTCAATGCGCCAACAATGGATTCATCGCCTAAGTCTACATTATCCATGACAACAGCATTCATCCCTACCAGACAATTTTTACCGATCATTGCCCCATGGACAATAGCACCGTGCCCGATATGAGCACCGGGTTTGAGTAATACTGTAACTCCGGGAAACATATGAATGATGCAATTTTCCTGCACATTACACCCGTCTTCAATAATTATTTTACCCCAATCACCACGAAGAGCGGCGCCGGGACCGATATAACAATCCTTCCCAATGATGACATTTCCTGTTATAACAGCAAGCGGATGAATGAAAGATGATTCGTGAATTACGGGCTTGTAGTTGTTGAACTCGTAGGTCATTTTTGAGGTATAAAAGTATATAAGGTATATTGGGTTTCATTTTTTATCGGCGTCTCTTTGGCCACGCAAATAAATTATATATCCATTTAACAACCTTTCAATTTCTTTTGCTTTTGTTTTATAGTTGTTTAAGGTTTCTTCAGAAATATATTTTTCATCAAAGGCATCAATTAAATGATTAACTGTTTCGGACAATGACCCACTTGCCTGGATACAAAAGTGAAGTTGATCGGCGAAAGTAAACCTTCCATGACCTTCTGATAGCAAAGCATTAATTGATCTGGAGCTTCGGATAATTTGATCTATTAGTTTGAATTTTTCTTCAAATGGCCATTTTCTTGCTTCTTTAGAAATCTCATTTTTAAATTCACGAGCTTTTTTCCAAAGTTCAAGATTTTCAAAACCGAATTTTATTTCTTGCGTAGCCATAGATCATAGTAATATTATGAGACCTTATATACTTTATATACACTATAGACCTTCCTTGCCAATCAATTTTTTATCAGTTCTAAAACAAAGACCTTTAAAGAGAGCAACGTCCTGATCATTTTGATTTCTAATTGCTATATGATAAAGACCCGTTGATCTGCCATTATGGATCTCGGTTGCTTCAGCAGTTAATATATCTCCAATATGAACTGGTTTAATAAAATTGATCGAGGTGTCCAATGCAACAGATAAATTATTTCTATTGTTACAAGCAAAGGCAAATGCACTATCGCCCAATGAAAATGGAATGCCGCCATGAACGATACCAAATCCGTTTACCATTTCTTTTCTCACCTTCATTCTTATTTTACTATAGCCTTCCTTTATCTCCAATACTTCTATTCCCAGCCATTGACTGAAAAAATCATTTTCCATCATGTGATCAACAACTTCCTGGTGCATCGTAGACATAATCTTAGTATTTTATTCTCCTGTAAACTTTGGAATTCTTTTTTCTAAAAATGCTTTTACTCCTTCTTCAAAATCTTTTGTACTTGCAGCTCTTTGCTGGAAAATATCTTCATCCTGCAATTGTTCTTCCAATGCAGCTTTAACCGAATTACCAAGCAATTGTTTTGTATAAGCCAAACCTTTTGTAGGCATTTGCGATAAATAAGAAGCTATACTCATCGAATTTTCAAGAAAAGTTTCATCGGGAAAAATTTTATAGATCATTCCGATCCGTTCTGCTTCTTCTGCTACTACTTTTTCGCCAAGCATCATTAATGCACTTGCTTTTTGCCAACCGACCAATCTTGGCAAAAAAAATGTACCACTGCTATCGGGTATCAAACCAATTTTCGAAAATGCCTGTATGAAAGACGCCGATCTTGATGCAACGACTATATCACAACACAAGGCAATGTTTGCGCCTGCCCCGGCAGCTACACCATTCACTGCTGCCACTACAGGTTTTTCTAATCTTCTTATTCTTGAAATGATCGGGTTATAATGTTCTGAAAGAATTTTTCCCATGCCCGGTCCATTTGGATCAACAACTTCTGAAAGATCTTGTCCTGCAGAAAAACCTTTGCCGGCACCAGTGATATAAACACTTCTTACTTCTTTGCTTTTGCATTCATCCAGTTTTTCCTGCATCAGCAAAGCCATTTCACGATTGAATGAATTCAACTTATCTGGTCGATTCAATGTGATAATGCCAACGGAATTTTTTATTTCAAAAAGAATAGAGCTCATTAAATATATTTTGTTTTACCCGGCACAGCGATCGGATAATAACCATCAGCATCAGGTAAAGTTGGTGGCATCGCATTCCAGGCAAATTCTTTTGGCATTATACTCAAACCTGATTTCATTAATTTATCCCACTCTAAAACCTGGCCTGAATAAGTTGCCATTCTTCCAAAAATAGCAGTCATTGTACTTTTTGCCCCATTTTCTGCATCAGCAAACTTGTATTCACCTTTTGCGATAGCGGCAAATAATTCATCATGCTCATTCTGATACGGTTCATTCTCATTTTTCTTGTCAAACTGGAATACTATGTTTCCAGCATTATCTTTTATATGCGCAGCGCCGCAGAAAATTTTTCCTTTCGTACCGATCAATAGCTCATCAACTTTACTCATAGTACCCGGAATGTGCCTGCACTGACTATTTAAAATAGAACCATCAGCATATTGAAACTCTACATAATGGTGATCAAAAATTTCCCCATTATCTTTTCCTTTTCTTACTTGTCTTCCTCCCATGCCCTGTGCTTTTACCGGGTAGCTTCCTTTGAACCAATTCACAACATCAATATTATGTATATGCTGTTCTACAATATGATCGCCACAAAGCCAGTTGAAATAATACCAGTTGCGCATCTGGTATTCCATTTCTGTTTGTCCTTCTTTTCTTGGATTCACCCAAACGCCATCATTATTCCACCATGCTTGTGCTGAAGTAATATCACCGATCAATTCTTTTTTTGCAAACAGCTCACGATAAGAAGTCTGATAATGACGTTGCAGTCCAACTACAACATTTAATTTTTTTTGTTTGGCGATCTCAGCCGCATCCAACACTCTTTTTATTCCAGCCGGATCAGTGGCAACAGGCTTCTCCATAAAAATTTGTTTGCCCTGATTCACTGCTTCTTCAAAATGAATAGGACGGAACCCTGGCGGTGTAGTTAATATCACTACATCAGCATGTGCCATTGCTTTTTTATAGCCATCAAAGCCAACATATTTTCTTTCTTCCGGCACATCGATCCTGCTTTTAATATTATTATCGCCTGTCATTTCTTTAAAAGAGTTATCGATCCTGTCCCGAAAAGCATCGGCCATTGCAACCAATTTTACATTTTGTTTTGTTGAAAGGGCTTGCGTTGCCGCACCTGTACCACGACCACCGCAACCGATCAATGCAACTTTAATTGTATCATCAGCCCCGCTGAAAAAATTTGCTTTTGATAACAAGGGCGTTGCCATCATTCCACCTGTCAGCACTGCAGAAGTTTTTACAAAATCGCGACGGGAATTCTTATTTTCTGTATTCATAAAAAAACTGTTTTTTAATTTGAGAGATATAAGGTAAAGAATTTTTCTATTTCATCCGCTGATGGTTGTTTTAAAGGTCTGACTAACCTAAAACCGGCGAAAGGGGCATCAGTCAGCCACCATTTACTTTTTGGTATTTGCGGATCACGTTTATTCCATGCAGGTAACCATTTTGTCCTGTTGGATGAACGTAATTCAGTTGCTTCGTCAACATAAGAACCGCCTTTTAAAAGTCTTGGATGACGGCTTGTTGGTTTAAATTCAGGATCAGCATTCACTTCTTTCATCGTAGTAAAATAATTTTCATCATATTGATCCATTACCCATTCGCTAACATTTCCCAACATATCATATAATCCAAAAGGATTTGGTTGCAATTGTCCCACCTTATGATATGCGGCGTTACTATTTTTTTTATACCATGCATATTTTTCAAGATCAGCTTCATTGGTTCCAAAGAAATAAGTTGAAGAAAAACCTGCGCGGCATGCATATTCCCATTCTGCTTCAGTCGGCAGGCGATAAAAAATTCCTGTTTTATTATATAGCCACCTGCAATACATCACTGCTGTTCTTTGTTGCATACTGTTTACCGGGAAGCCGCCATCACGCCCCATATCCCAACTAAGATCGATGTATTGAGGGCTTGGTCTTGTAATGGCATCCGCTCCTAAATTCTGGCTTGTGTTGGCATCTTTAAAAAAAATATCAAACTCATCATGTGTCACTTCATAAATTCCCATCCAAAATGGAGAAATAGAGAAATTTTTTTGCGGGCCTTCATCTGCATCTCTTCCTTTTTCATTTTCCGGGCTTCCCATTGTGAAACTTCCTCCTTTGATAGGAACCATTTTAAATTTTAATGATGAACCTGGAATGGATTGTTCGTATGATTTAAATGATGTATCCGTTTGTTGCGATACGACCTTTTGTTGAGTATGTATAAAAAGTATATATAGTATAAATAGTTTCCTGCTCATATGGGCTGACAAGTTAACAAAGTTCATGGTTGTTTCTTTTGAAAATGCTTGTCAAAGTTTTTTGATTTATAAGTAAGGATCTTTTCATCATTCATTGTTGCAATAAGTATTGCCGCGTGTTCTTTTTTAGAAAGTTTTAATGCTTTTTTTATTGGTAAAATACTACAGGCTGTTGCGAGCCAGTCAGCATCGGCACCATATTTTGTGATTACGGTTACATTTCGTTGCGATGTCACTCCATAGCCTGTTCTGGGATCTATGATGTGAGAATATTTTTTACCATTATGAATTGTATAGCGATAAACATCTCCTGAAGTAGAGACCGCAAAATTTTTTAGCTCCAGTTTTTTATCCCAGATCTCATTTTCATTTTCCGGCAGGTTGATACCGATGGTCCAGCCATCTTTTCCAGGAGGTGCGTCACTTATTACAATATCACCACTTGCATCAACTAATGCTATGTTGATGTTTTTCGTTTTTAAAAAATCAATTACTCTTTGAGCAACATAACCGGGTACGATTCCTCCAAAGTCTAAGCGAATTCCGGGTTTTTTAAATGAAATTGTTTTTGATTTTTTGTTAACTGTAAGATTTTTAAAACCAGTTAGACCTTTTACTGCTTTTATTTCTGCTTCTGATGGGAACCTGTCTTCTTTGTTTGCCTTTCTCCATAATTGTGTTAATGAACCGATACTGATGTCAAATGTTTTACCAGATCTCTTCCATGCATCTTTTGATCGTATGATCATTGAAAATAATTCGTCTGAAACTTTTATATCAGTTTGATTTGTTTGTAAAGCAAGTTTGCCGACTTCACTTTCAGAACTATAATCACTGAAAATATTATTGAGAGAATCAACAATTAAAAAACATTTTTTTGATAGAATAACAGCTTCTGCAGAATCTACATGATAAAAAATTATATTGAACGAGGAGCCCATCTTGTTTTCTGAAAATTGAAATCTTTTCAGTTGGGCTGAAACAGTGAATGGCAACAACAAAAGAAAAATCAATCGCAACATGAAAGGGATGTCTTACATTTAAGTTCTCAAGATAAAAGTTTATGGAACGCAGAAAATTTATTCGGAATAGTTTTTTAACCGGCGTAGCAAGTATCACCGTTGGTCAATCGTTTGCAGGAAAAAAGAATGGAATTTCTTTAACAGAAAACAAGCCATTCAATCTTGATTATGCTTTTCATGATGGTATGTTTAAGAATAATGCCGGAGAGGATTTTCTAGAGCAGATAAAATGGGCATACGACCAGGGATTTCGTAGTATAGAAGACAATGGAATGATGAGTCGCACAGTGGAGCAACAAAAAAAGATCGGCGACCTATTGGCAAAGCTTGGAATGAGAATGGGAGTGTTTGTCATTACTTCAGATAGCTGGCATTGGAAAACATCGTTGACAACAGGCAAACAGGAATGGATATATAAGATGATGAAGGATTGCAAAGAAGCAATTGAAGTTGCGAAACGGTGCAATGCAAAATGGATGACCGTTGTACCCGGCAATTATGAAAGAAGCCTTTCACATGATATGCAAACAGCCAATGTTATCATGGCTTTAAGAAAAGGAGCTGAGATATTGGCACCACATAATTTAGTAATGGTATTGGAATCATTAAGTGATAATCCGGATCTTTTTTTACGTGGTACCAACCAGGCTTACATGATATGCAAAGCAGTCAACAGTTCTGCCTGTAAATTTTTATTTGACATGTATCATATGCAAAGGAATGAAGGGAACATCATTGCAAACATTGATAAAGTATGGGATGAAACGCCTTATTTCCAGATCGGCGATAATCCCGGAAGAAAAGAACCGGGGACTGGTGAAATGAATTATAAGAATATTTTCAAGCACATTGCGAATAAGGGGTATAAGGGTGTACTTGGTATGGAACATGGTAATTTCAAACCGGGTAAAGAAGGAGAAATGGAATTGATAAAGGCTTATAGAGATGCAGATAGCTTTAAATAAGCTAATGACATTTGAAATAATCAAACGGTTCTTTACAATCATCGCACTGATATAATGCTTTGCAGGCGGTTGAACCAAACTCGCTAATGCGATGTGTATGATAAGAGTTACAATGGGGACATTGCACTGCTTCAGCAGCAGCAAATAATTTTTGATCGCATACTTGTTGTTTATGATTTGGGGGAGCGATCCCGTATTCTTTTAATTTTCTTTTTCCTTCTTCACTCATCCATTCTGTGGTCCAAGCAGGCGATAAGACTTGTGCGATCCTTACTTTTTTAAAACCAAGAGTAGCCAATTGAATTTTTATCATTGTAGCGATCATATCCATTGCCGGACATCCTGTATAGGTAGGAGTAATTACCACTTCAATTTCATCATCATTCATTTTGACATCACGTACAATTCCAAGATCAATAATAGATAAAACAGGAACTTCCGGATCATTAATTTCTCCGAGATAGGAATAGATAGTTTCTTTATTGATTGCTTGCTTTATCATGATTTCTCTTACCATTCACAACCAGGGTAAGTTTTTTGCATGTATTGTAACTCAGTAAAAATAGAACCTAAGTGTTTTGTGTGGTTGCCTTCTTTACCACCAGTTTGCATCAATGTATTTCCTGGGATGATCAATGTTGCTTCAGAAAAAATTTCTTTCACTTTATTCATCCATGGCTCTTCTAGTTTTGAAACATCAACACCAGTTCCATCGCTTTCAGCTTGTAGCTCATAATTAGTAGCTGAAAATAATTCACTTGTATATCTCCATAACTCATCAATTGCTTTTATCATACGCTGATGACTCTCGTCAGTCCCATCGCCTAATCTTATTACCCATTCACTGCTCCAGCGAAGATGGTAAGTGACTTCTTTCAAAGATTTTTCTGCAATAGCCGCAATCTGTTCATCCTTGCTATTTTGCATTTGTTGAAATAATAAATATTGGTATTGACTAAAGAAAAATTGCCGGAGAATCGTTTGTGCCCAATCACCTTTCGGTTGTTCAACAAGCAAACAGTTTTTAAACTCTGCTTCTTTTCTTAAATAAGCTAACGAATCTTCTGTTGCATTATTACCGATCAAAGTCGCAGCATATTGATAAAAATTTCTTGCTTGACCGATCAGGTCAAGAGAAATATTAGTGATGGCAATGTCTTGTTCCAGTACAGGTCCATGTCCGCACCATTCTGCATTTCGTTGGCCGAGAATAAGAGAGTTGTCTGCCAGGTGTAATGTATAGTCAATTAATTCTTGTTTCATTTCTTTCTCTCCGCCAGAGGCTGAGTTGGGTTTTACATTTGATTCACTTCATCAGGTAGATCATAAAAAGTAGGGTGACGATAAATTTTATCGACGGCGGGTTCAAATAATTCTCCTGCTTCCTCAGGATTGGATGCATGAATATATTTTGATTCAACCACCCAAATACTTACTCCTTCCATTCTTCTTGTATAAACATCTCTTGCATTTTCAATTGCCATTTGCGCATCCGTTGCATGCAAGCTGCCTACATGTTTATGATCGAGGCCTTGCTTACTACGAATGAAAACTTCCCAAAGCGGCCAGTCGCTTTTTGAATCACTTGAAACAATATCGCCACCTGCCTTATCTTCCGGGATATCGCCGTAATAAAACTTCCTGATAAAATTTTTCATTATTAACTTTTAATTCTTCATTATTTAATTAAGCAGCCTTACTACGTTTCGATCTTTTTTCAGCAAAAGCTGCTGCTGCTTCCCTCACCCATTCACCTTCTTCCCATGCTTTTTTTCTGGCATCTAACCGTTGTTTATTACAAGGACCATTCCCTTTCACTACTTGCCAAAATTCATCCCAATTTATTTCCCCAAAATCATAATGTTCTCTTTCTTCGTTCCATTTCAATTTCTCATCAGGTAATTTCATTCCTAAAACTTTTATCTGTTCCGCACACATATCAACAAAATTTTGCCGAAGCTCATCATTGGTTTTTCTTTTTATTTTCCATTTCATGCTTTGCTCACTGTTGGTACTTTCGCTATCATGCGGGCCAAACATCATCAGTGATGGCCACCACCAGCGATCGATCGCATCCTGGCACATTGCTTTCTGTTCATCTGTTCCATTGCTTAATACCAATAGAATTTCAAATCCCTGCCTCTGATGAAAACTTTCTTCTTTACAGATCCTTACCATTGCTCTTGCATAAGGTCCATAAGAAGTTCTTGTCAGCATTACTTGGTTCATGATCGCTGCTCCATCAACTAACCAACCAATGGCTCCGATATCAGCCCATGTTAATGTGGGATAATTAAAAATGGAAGAATATTTTGCTTTACCGCTGTGGAGGTCGTTGATCGTTTCTTCTCTTGTAATTCCTAACGTTTCGCAGGCACTGTATAAATACAAACCATGGCCGGCTTCGTCCTGGACTTTTGCGATCAGGATTGCTTTTCTTTTTAATGATGGAGCTCTTGAGATCCAGGCACCTTCTGGTAACATTCCTACTATTTCACTATGAGCATGCTGACTTACCTGGCGGATATTCGTTTTACGATACGCATCCGGCATCCAATCTTTTGGTTCGATCTTTACCTCGTTATCGATCTTGTCCTGAAATATTTTTTCTCCGAAGGAGTCCTTTTGAACCAGGTCATGCGTCTGCATCATGAATAAGTTTAAGAGGACAAATTTAGCAAAAACTAACGGGTGTCAGCGTTGTTTTATTCATTCGACCAACCATTAACTTTTTGAATAAAAGATAACTCCGGCGTACCTGCCGAAAGTTTGAGAAGAATGATTAGCGAACGCTAACCCGATATTATTTGTATCCTCTCCAAACCCTTGCTTCCATATCGAATAACCAGTAAGCACCATTTGTAAAGGCAAAATTGAAAGAGCTTTCTGTAGTTGCATCATCAGGAAGCTTGAGTGTTTTTGAAAGAAATCCGTTTTTGATATTATAAAGTTCGATCTGTTTTTTCTCCGTATTTAATACACCGATCTCAGCGCCGGCAATACTTGTAAAAACCAATGTTGTGTAATTATAATCTTCATGAGATTCAGTTGGTTCTTCGTCTTCTCCCTCTCCGTCGCTGGCAGTTCTTCCCCAATGGATAACAAGTTCTGTACCTGCGGCCTCGCCGGTCTTAGTATCATAATCAAAAACCTGCGAGCCTTTTAGAAATAGAACTTTTTTTGAGATAGGATTATATGCACCTACACACTGACCATCTGGCTGATTCATGCCCTCAAACAATACTTCATGATCAACAGGAATACCCTTTGCATTTAGCTTATAATAAAACCAGCCATACTCGTTGTAGCCATTTGCTTCTATTCTTTTATCAAGCGGGTTATACCACAGGCCGCGGGTATCCATCATAGCTACTACGGTATCTTCAGAAAGTCTTTTGCCGGCTGCATCAAAAACTGCCAGCGGATAGACCATATTGCCTGCCATTACTGCGTAATACTTTTTTTGAACCGGATGCCAAACAATACTTGCTCCTCTTTTGCCGGGCATATCGTCTTCTTCGGTCAAGGGCATTTTTAGCTCCAGTATTTTCTTTAATGTCTGTGGTTTTGGTTGTGCATTACTGATATAGGAAACAAAAAGCAATATGAACATTAATAAAACGGTGCGTTTCATGGTGGGGTTTTTTGAGTTAAGAGTACTTAAAAACGGGAATCTTCTGATATTATTTTATAAATAATTATTTCAATCAAAATCAAAGAGTACCTTTTGTTTTATAATTATTTTCAATGCTCAGATCTGCTTCACAAAAAATTATACAACATGAAAGAGCGATTTTCATTACTGCTGCTGATTAGCCTGTCTCAATTTTTGCTGACAAATTGCACCGGGCAGTCGTCCAATTCAAATAAACAATCAACAACAACGCAAAAAAAGCAAGCAACAACTGAACAGAAACCACCACAGAATTTTATTGAAGGAAAAGACTACACTGTATTTGATCGTGTACGCATTATGGACAAACAGGGATTTACACAACCAGTGGAAGCCTATAGCCTGTTGCTACCAAAAGGCTGGAAACAACAGGGGGAAATAATGTGGACTATGCCGGGCCAGATTTGTGCAGGCAATAACGCATGGCTCAAAGCATCTTCACCGGATAATAAATATTCGTTGGATTTTTTACCAAATCAAATTATGAGTTGGATGACAAACCAACAATTATTACAATGGAATATGGCAAACCAGGGTAATTCTAAATACTGCACTTTTAACCAACCCATAGGCGCCGAACAATATTTACGCAGCGGATTTGTGCAGGAATTGGGCAATCCACAAATTGTAAAAGCAGAATCCAACAGTGCAGTAGTGACGGAATTGCAAAACTTGTTTCAAAAAGGTAAAGCTGAATTGATGCAGTATGGCGCAGCAGATGTTCAGGGTTACGCATCAGCAGTGAATGCAGAGGTGAAATGGAACGATGGCACAGAAGGTTTTGTGATATTGGGTGTCATGGTTTATGAAACTACCATTGCCAACACTTATAATGGCACTTACGATAAAACATTCACGACCGCTATTACCAAGAAAACAGTGTTTAAATATCCGGCAGTTGAAAAAGAAAAAGCAAAATCTCTCTTTGCTGTTATTATGGCAAGTATGCGCAGCAACACTGCTTACAATGATGCGATTAATAATTTCTGGAGGCAGGTAAGGCAGGATAAGAACCGGGTGCATTGGGAAAAAATAAAATTAATGGATGAACAAACTAAACAAATGGGCGAAAGGGCCGTTGCACAAGGCAACCAACGGCTGAAAGATATGGACAGCCAAATGCGAACCTGGGAAGCAAAACAATCGTCACAAGACAAAATGCACACCGATTTTATTAAAACTATCAGGGAAGTAGAAAATTTTCGTGATGAAACAGGTAAGTACGAAATGGTATCGGGGTATGATCATGCATGGAGTCGAGGCGACGGAACATCGTTTGTTCTCTCCGATAATCCCAATTTTGATCCGGCATTTGTTTTTAAAGACCAGCAGTGGAAACAAATGAAGAAAGTGAATTAGTGGTCTTTGTTAAAAAGACGAATTCAAGAAATAGTACAATCATAAGTAGGATAAAAGGGGTTGATTTATTTGATGTCAAAATCAACCACCACTTTTTCAGTTTTAGGATGGCTTTGACAGGTAAGAATGTATCCTTGTTCTACTTCTTCATGCTCCAATCCCCAATGCACATCCATTTCCACCTCGCCTTCTGTAAGTTTTGCCTTGCAGGTGCAGCACATACCGCCTTTGCAAGCAAAGGGGAGATCAGCACCTTGTTTTAGTGCAGCATCAAGTATGGTTGTATCGCTATTAAGAGAAAGATCAAAATCAAAACTTCTTCCATCAACCTTTACAGTGATCTTACTTTGAGGTCTGTCACTACTTGATTCTTGTTTCTTATTCCTTGTGCTTTGCTTCTTCTGTCCCGAGGTAGTAAATAATTCAAAATGAATTTTCTTTTCGCCGATATCTTTTTGTTCTAAAAAATTTTTTACACAAAAGATCATTTCTTCTGGACCGCAAATAAATATTTCGTCCATCTTTTTATAATCGATCAGCTTTTCTAATTCGGTAAGCTTGCCTATGTCTATCCTTCCAAAGTTGATCGGGGTTTCCGTTCTTTCGCGACTGAGAATATTTATGAAACTAAAACGATCAATGAATTTATTTTTTAATCCTTCCAGTTCTTCAAAAAAAATGATCGAGCTGCGACTACGATTTCCATATACTAAGGTGAATGTACTGTTCGGTTCAGTTCTTAAAGTTGTTTTTATAATTGAAATAATGGGAGTAATGCCACTGCCAGCTGCAAAGGCGAGATAATTTTTTTTATTGATTGAGCTAAGCTCAGTATAGAATTTACCAACGGGCTCCATTACATCAAGAAGGTCACCTTCTTTCAAATTTTCATTTGCAAAAGAAGAGAACAAACCACCATCTACTTTCTTAATGGCCACTTTCCATTTTTTATCAAGTGGTGAACTGCAGAGTGAATAAGTTCTTCTAACCTCTTCACCAGAGAGATTTGTTCTCATAGTGAGGCTTTGGCCTTGCTTAAATTGAAAAGAGTTTGATAACGATCCCGGGATCTCAAATTCAACCGAGACACACTGATCTGTTTCCTTGTTGATTTTTTTTATTCGGAGCGGATAAAAATGAATGGACATATTCTATTTCCTCAATCCATCTATCATTATTAAAACCATATTGTCTTCCAGGTCTTTTGCGCTGATCTTGGCGGTGGAGCGATGCCAGCTTTCAATACCATTTACTGAATGGAGCATTATAAGTACAGCCGTAGGCGCATCGATCCTTTTGATCTCATTTTTTGAAATACCTTCTTCAATTATAGCTGCAAAACGTTTGCGATAACTACGGCGCTGATTATGAAAATTAGAAAGGTAAGGCTCGTCAAGATGTTTCCATTCACGATCGCAAACGATCACCTCTTCAAACGATTCGATCATTTGTTTGATATGAAAACGAAGAAGCGTATCAATTTTTTTGATGGTGCCCTGGTTGCCGGATTCCAGTTCATCCATAAAAATGGTAAAACGATTGGCAACATCAAAACAAATGCTTTCCAGCATTTCATTTTTAGAACGAATGTGATTGTACAAACTGGCCGCTTCGATGCCAACTGTTTCAGCAAGATCACGCATTGAGGTGGCTGCAAATCCTTTTTCACGAAACATTTGCGCAGCTTTTTTCAGAATGAATTCTTTTTTAGAAGCTTTTTTCCTGGTTGCTTTCATAATAAATCAAAGATAAGTTCTATTAACAAATGTAAGTTGAAAATGTAAACTTAAAAACCTGTAGGTTTGCGACCTAAAATAAAATTTGAATGTCTCTTATCGTAGTTGGCTCAATGGCCTTTGATGCAATAGAAACTCCCTTTGGTAAAAGCAATAAAATAATTGGTGGCGCAGCCACTTATATAGCATGGAGTGCTTCCAATTTTACACGACCTGTACAACAGATCTCCGTTGTGGGCGGCGATTTTCCCAAGGAAGAATTGAAAATGCTTGAAGCAAGAGGCGTAATGATGGATGGCGTACAGATAAAAGAAAATGAGAAATCTTTTTTCTGGAGCGGCCGCTATCATCTTGACATGAATACCCGTGATACATTAGAAACGCAATTGAATGTGCTTGGCACTTTCAAGCCAGTGGTGCCGGATAGTTACCAGGACTGTGAATTTCTTATGCTTGGAAACCTTGCTCCCGCAGTTCAGTTATCCGTGATCAATCAATTAAAGAATAAACCTAAGTTGGTGGTACTTGATACCATGAATTTTTGGATGGATTCAGCGATGGCGGATCTTGAAAAAGTTTTGAAGAAAGTTGATGTGTTGTTGGTGAATGATGCAGAAGCAAGGCAGCTGAGTAGTCAATATTCATTGGTAAGTGCAGCGAGAGCCATTATGGAAATGGGTCCAAAATATCTTATTATAAAAAAAGGTGAGCATGGTGCCCTTTTGTTTTATGGTGACCAGGTATTTTTTGCTCCCGCTCTTCCGCTTGAAGTAGTGTTTGATCCAACAGGAGCCGGCGATACTTTTGCTGGTGGTTTCATTGGACATATTGCCCGTACAAAAGATATCAGTTTTGAAAATATGAAATCGGCGATCATTGTTGGTAGTGCTATGGCAAGTTTTTGTGTTGAGAAATTTGGCACACAACGATTGAAAGAATTAAAAAAAGAAGATATCGATAATCGGATCCAACAATTTAAAGATTTGACAAAGTTTGATATTGAATTGGGATAAGATATTTATGTTTCCGACTTTTTAATTTCTATTAAGCTTCTGTTGCGTCGCACTCTTGTACTGCAACAATTCTATTGTGCTTATTTGAAATCCGGATCAATTCCTGTAATAAATATATTTTGATGAAACTATAACGCTCAATTGAGTTGACGTGCCAGTACTACAACATTTTTAAAGCTCTCTTTTTTGCCGTTAAGGTTAAAGATCTCTGTAAATACGATATAAGAGCCGACAGACAGCTTTAATTTTTTATCATCCAAACCATCCCACATCCAATATCCCTGCAAACCAAGTGTTCCATTTTTTACAAGGTTACGAACGGGTCTTCCATTGGTATCGTAAATAGTAATGTTAGCGATATATCCCGGCTCAGTTGTTTTGTATTGAATGGTAGCGATATCATCACGGCCATCATTATCAGGAGAAAAAACTTTCGGGGTTACTTCAATCGCGGCATTTATACTTTGTAATAATTTATATTGGGAGTTTTTATAAGTTGGTGTACCATATCCTGCTGTTGATGCTGCTGAATGCCAGTTTGTAGCCTCTTGAGAAACCCCATCGGGATCTATTCTTTCTAATGAAACTCCGTCAGGATTAGCGATCAAAGCAAACTGCCAATCATCTAAATATTTTACTTCATCAACAACTGCGCCCTGGAGATTGAGCAGGATCACATCACCTTTGTCATCCGGAAATGAAGGCATCGAAGAAACAACAAATACTGCATCAGGATTTTGTACCATATAATTCAACGGAAGGTTAACTGCATCTTCAGTTGCTACAATATAATCACCGGGAAAAACATAGTAAGGTATCGTTGATATAAGTTTTGCTGAGCTAATGGCTCCGCTGCTGTTTCTGTTTGCAACATAAAGTTTACTTGCATCCAGTATCTTATTGCTGCGATTATAAAACTCTATATAATCACTTGCACCGCTTTTAGGATTAAATAAAATTTCATTGATCACCATTTCCATTACGGCCGCATCAACAGGCAAACCGATCTTTACTTTGTTCTTTGTACCGATCGTATTATTCTTACAGTCAGTTACATTATTTACTGCGACATTATAAACAATATTTGGCTGCATTGCAGTTGTTAATCTCAATTGAACCTGATCAAATAGAGGAGAAATTGAAATGGCAGATTGAATGCTCAAGCCACCATCAATAGAATAATTAGCAATGGTAGCACCTTTCAAACTATCAACCGGTTCATCAAATACTACAACGATATTCAGATTATCGATCGCATAAGCGTTTTTTATGGATGGTACTGATTGATCATTATTGACAGCGTCAACAGCATTTTTTATTCCAGGGCTTCCACCACTTGCATTTGTACTTGCTTTCCAATTTGTAATACCAGAGCATGGATTTTTTGTATCGATCATTTCCAGTGTCCATCCCCCATCACTCTTCACGGCATTTTGATACCATGATAAAGAGCAGCTGACTGCATGAATAGTTAAGCCGGTATTACTTTTTAAATAAAGCTGTTCGCCATCATTATCAAGTGATGGAAAACTGGTGACGGAGATCACTCTTCCATAAGCTTGCATGGCTGCAACCGCACTGCCGGTGCAAACGATCACAAAACTATCTGGTTGCAAAATAAAATTAGGCATCGGTCCGCTTTGCCCGGTTGCATCACCAATTCGCCAGTTCTGCAGGTTGATAGGGTTTGCCGAAACATTCTTTAACTCGATCCATTCATTTGAGGGTAAGCTTATTTGTGGGGTAGGGTCTGCCATTATTTCGTCGATCACAACATCATATCGATTCTGTGCAAAAAAGTATAAAGGATATAAAAACAGGAAAAGGAATAAGGTTCTCAAAAGCATCTTTCAAATTAATAAATCCCTCTCAAATAAACGTTAGTGGCATTATTAATTTCATTTAAGATTTGGGGTGAAAAGTTTTCAAACCTATCTTTGCGCCTCAGTATGACAAATAAGAAATATACAAAACGCACAAAGAAACATTCCTGAGGGAGGTTTACAGCGTTATGTATGTTATCATATAAAAGCTTGAAGCCTTCCAAACGGAAGGCTTTATTTTTTAATTAATTAATAAAAAGTTAGTAAAATGAAAGTTGCAGTAGTCGGGGCCACTGGATTGGTTGGCACTAAAATGTTACAAGTTCTTGCAGAAAGAAATTTTCCGGTCACTGAATTAATTCCAGTTGCATCAGAAAGAAGTGTTGGTAAAGAAGTGGAGTTTAAAGGAAAGAAGTATAAAGTAGTAAGTATGACCGATGGCATTGCCGCCAAACCAGCGGTTGCTATTTTTTCAGCAGGCGGAAGCACTTCATTGGAATGGGCGCCAAAATTTGCTGAGGCGGGCATTACTGTTATTGACAACTCAAGTGCATGGAGAATGGACCCAACAAAACCATTGATCGTTCCCGAGATCAATGCTGATATTTTGACAAAGAATGATAAGATCATCGCGAATCCAAATTGTTCAACTATCCAGATGGTTGTTGCATTGAATCCTTTGCATTTAAAATACAAAGCAAACAGGATCGTTGTAAGCACTTATCAAAGTGTAACTGGTACTGGCAAAAAAGCTGTTGATCAAATGATGGGGGAAAGAGATAAAGCAGTAAAAGGATTGAATGGCGAATACGAAATGGCCTATAAATATCGAATTGACCTGAATGTAATTCCACAGATCGATGTATTCCTTGATAATGGCTATACCAAAGAAGAAATGAAAATGGTGAATGAAACAAAAAAGATAATGCGGGATGATTCAATTCGTGTGACAGCAACTACAGTACGTATTCCTGTGATGGGCGGACATAGTGAAGCGGTGAATGTAGAATTTGAAAATGACTTTGATCTTAGTGAAGTAAAAGCATTGTTGCAATCTGCACCTGGAGTTGTGTTAGTGGACGATCCTTCAACACAACAATATCCTATGCCGATGGATGCACATGAAAAAGATGAAGTGTTTGTAGGAAGATTGAGAAGAGATGAAACACAGCCAAAAACATTGAACATGTGGGTGGTTTCAGACAATCTTAGAAAAGGCGCTGCGACCAATGCTGTGCAGATCGCTGAGTACTTAATGCAAAAAGGTCTCCTCTAAATAAAAAAAGCCCCGATTATATCGGGGCTTTTAAATTATCTTTTTTTCCTTTTTTCTTTATATGGAAAATTTTCTCCAAAATCATTAGTGATCCATTCAACGATCACATTGGCGGGTGTATCATAATCAGTTGATCTTTTGTAATTATCATTCCATAAAGTTTGGTTATCGCTAAGCAAATTACAGGAAGCATAAATATCATAAGTTTTACCAACTGAACTAGGAACTGGTACTTTTGAACCAATGCCTGTTTTGTAAACAATTTGTCTTGCCACACCGACTCCATAAGAAGCTTCATCACTCATGTAACGTTGCTTACGAATATTCATCCTGATAACTGAATTAACTCCTAATAATTTTGCTAATTCATTATCATCCTTATTCCAGCTATCACGAACAGAGATATTATTTTTCTCAAGTATTTTGAGCGTCGTGTTTATATCCTGGAAGTTTACAGTAGTAATATATTTCTTTGTATTTGCATGATTCAAAATGCTGTTCATTAAGGCATATTGAAAATCGATGCTTTCTCTTTCCTCTGCTTGTGCAATATCATCAGGTGATAAGTTCTTTGGTTGTTTACCGGTAAAAGTTACTTCAGCAGGAAGAATAGCCACCACTTTGTGGTTCTCTGTTTTTTCTTCAAAATTACTTGCTGTGTAATTCTTATTGCTGCTACAGGAAAACAAGAAAAGAATGAAAATGGCAATAAAGCCGGAGAGTAGATTTTTTTTCATAACGGGTAGGTTTTAGATACAATATACAACAACGATAATGCCTGTCTAAGTAGTATAGCAACCGTTTAACTTTTCTCTTTGTTGATTAAAAGTTAACGGGAAAAAGTCCGAAGTAGAATTACCTTGTAAATGGATAAGACCTGACATAATCTATCCCATTATAGAGGGAGAAAGTTGTTAAGCAATCTTTGTTTAATATCTCCAGCTTGTAAGATCTGCACCTTGCGGCACTCTGTTTTTTACTTCTTCAGTCCATTTGGGAATGAACATTTGATGATAACGAAGTCTACTTATATAATTTGGTTGTGAATGATCGCCATTCCAACAATGTTCGGCCCTGTCGCCATAATCAACTTCACAATTACATTTTGGATTTTCTAGCTTCTTTATCATTTCTTCAGCAGTGTACACAGCATTATTTAAATAATAATTATCCATATCGCCAACATAAATATGAATTTTACCGGCAAGTTTGTTCCCGATCTTCGACCAGTCACGCTGAATAATATGAACAAGGTCATAATTTTCTTTCCAATATGCTGCTACTTGCTTATTTATTTTGCCATTGTATTTATCATAAATTCTTTCAGGGTAACCATCCTTTCCTACTGGAGAATAAACCGCTTCCCAAATATCCCATTGATCCCCGCTACGGCTTTTTGTACCTATTGCCAATTCACGGTGATTCATATCTTTTATCATCGTATTTAAATGACCCAAATAATTTCGATGACCGGGCCTGGCAACTTTTCTAAATGGTCCTTCCCTGTAATAGGCATTTGAATCTTTATAAAGATCGATCGTAGTATAATGACTAAAGTCGATAGGGTCAGGACAAGCGGAGTAACAACCATTGTATTGATCGGGATAGAAAACCTGCGCAGCCAGTACTTCCCATCCACCTGTGCTTCCGCCATACATAAATCTTGCCCAGCCCTGCCCAATACCACGAAAACGTTTTTCAATCTCAGGTATTAGTTCATAAGTGATAGCATCACCATAAGGACCAAGATTTGCTGAGTTCACTGCATAAGAATCATCATAGTAAGGATTGGCATGTTGTATTTCTATTGCGATCACTCTTGGAAAATTTGGACCGGTCCATAGTTTATAAAAATTATACGCTTCTTGCTGAACAATTTTATTATAACCAACCAGGTTATTAAACCTTGCATTAGTATCTGGTTTCAAATTTTCATCTGGTGGTATTGTTCTCCATCCTCCAAAATCATCTGGGAAATGTCCATGATAAATTGCCAAAGGATATTTTACATCGGGATGAGTATCCCAACCTTCGGGTAATAAAATATGTGCACCGAGAAACATTGGTCTTCCCCAAAACTCTGTGAGCAGCTTGCTTTGAATTTTTATATGCTTGATATATTTCGTGTCTTCGGGTTCTTTAATTGGAGGAATTATTTTAGTCAGCGTTACATTATGAAGGGTTTTTATTTTAGGATTGAATTTTATTTTCATCGGGACAGAATAAAAATTTCCCGGTGCTGCATTCCAATGCTGTCCTTCACCCCTGTCCATTGGCAGCTTCACAACATGCCCATCTTTCCGATGAAATGTTTCATAAACATGAAATACCGCCTGAACATTATATTCGCCAACAGGTATATCAGATAGTTTTTCAATTGGGTAACCAAAAGCATTTATGGAGATCAATTTTGTTGTACCGGGTTGCCAGTTCTCTACATCTACTCCAAAAATTTGCTGTGTAGTTGGTGCATCATTTATTTGATTACGAGGTTCGCCTGAAAACTTTGTAGAAAAGATCAAAAGCAATCTTCCATCAACCGGTTTCTTGCTTATTGTATCCGGAAGCTTGATAGAAATACTTTGCGAAAAAGAAATGATTGAAAAGAAAAAAGAAGCGGCGATGAAAATATTTTTTTTCATTATTAATAATTTACCTGAGCGATTCATTGATAAATTCAATTAACGGTTGTAATGCTTCAAATGCATTTGTGGTTTTTTTGACAAGGTCTTTTGAAGTAAGATCCGAATCTTTTAAAGATGCCATGGAAACAAAACTTTTCATTTTTAAATATTCTGCTGCTGGGTTGGTGGGTTCATAACCTTTAGGTACTCGGCTAAGAACATATTCTTTATCATGGGAGAGATCTTTATAAACAGTTTTGAATTTTTTCGAAGTCATGATCTTTTTAAACGCATCAAGATTGTAATCGATCTCTTGTCTCACTTTATTTAATTCAGGAGGCATGGGCATCCATAATCCTCCACCAACAAAACATTGTCCGGGCTCAAAATGAAAGTAGTAACCTGCGAACACAGATTTTTTTCCTCCGCAATTTATGTAGGCGCCCATATTTGTTTTGTAAGGGGATTTATCCTTTGAGAAACGTACATCGCGGTTGATGCGGAACATGCAATCTTTCGCCACAATAGATTTTATGGTAGGATCACTTTTGCTGTGTTTATCAATGACGGCTTGAATGAAGGTTGCAAAATCGATCTTTGCCGCCTCATATTCTTTTCTATGTGCTTCAAACCAAGGCTTATTATTATTTTTCTTTAGATCCTTTAAAAATTTTATGGTCGCAGGCTTTAGCATTTTTTTTATTTTTTACCGATCATTTTTAGAAACTCATCTTCTGAAATGATTTTTACGGAATTTATTTTTTTTGCTTTTTCTAATTTACTTCCGGCATCTTCTCCTACAACAAGGTAATTTAATTTACTGCTTACGCCGCCAAGGATTGATCCGCCGTTTGCCTCTACCATTGCTTCTGCATCGCTTCTTTTTAATGTTGGCAACGTACCAGTAAATAAAAATGACTGGCCCGAAAGATTTCCGTCGGTAGTGACATGCTCTTTCTTTTCATTTTTTAATTTCAATCCCAACTTCTCTAATTGCTGAAGCATTTTAATATTATCCTTGTTACGGAAGAAATGATAAATGCTGCCACCAACTTTTGGCCCTATGTCTTCAAGATTTTGCAGATCTTCCAATGAATAATTTTGGAAATCGAGTAAATGACTTACAGAACGAGCCAGTGTTTTTGCGGTTGTTTCTCCAACGAAGCGAATACCTAAAGCATATAAAAGTCTGTGTAGTGGTTGATTCTTAGAAATGTTGATGGCTGTTTGCAAATTGGTGATCGACTTTTCACCAAAACCTTCCAGCTCAGAGATCTTTTTGTAATCAAGTTCATAAATACCGGGAACATCATTTAATAACCCAAGTTCATAGAACTTCCGAACATTCGCATCTCCAAAACCGCGAATATCCATTGCGTCTTTACTTGTAAAATGAATGATACGTTCAACAACTTGTGCACGACACTCGATATTTACACAACGCCAAACTGCTTCGCCTTCTTCTTTAAATAATTTACTTTTACAAACGGGGCATTGGTCAGGAAAAATAATTTTCTTTTCCTTACCGTTTCTTACTTCGGGTAATGATTTTACAATTTGAGGAATAACATCTCCGGCTCTTTCAATTAAAACTGAATCACCAATGCGCAGATCTTTTTCTCTTATGTATTCTTCATTATGAATAGAAATGCTGCTGACAGTAACACCTCCAATTCCAACAGGCTCCAATTTTGCAACAGGTGTTACTGCACCAGTTCTTCCAACCTGGAATTCTATTCCGATCAATTTAGTTGTTGCTTGTCTTGCTTTGAACTTGAATGCAATGGCCCAGCGTGGATGATGTGATGTCATTCCTAATTTATCCTGCAAGGCGACATCATTTACTTTGATCACCATCCCGTCAATTTCATAAGGAAGATCATCACGCATTTCTTCAAACTCGTTGCAATATTTTATTACTGCTTCAATTCCCTTTAAAACCTTTTTTTCTTTTTGCGGGCTGCGAAAGCCAAGCTCCCAAAGTATTTCAAGTGAGCCCGAATGCTGATCAAGTTCTTTAGCTGCTTTTTTATCACGAAGAGTTGTAAAATAGCTAATGTTATAAACGAATGCTTCCAAACTTCTTTTTCCAACTTCTTTCGGATCTTTTATCCGCAATGTTCCTGCAGATGCATTTCTTGGGTTTGCCAGCGGTGGCAGTCCTTGTTCCATCAACTGCTCATTATACTTTTTAAAATTATTTTTATTGATAAGCACTTCTCCTCTTATTTCCACTTGTTGTAATCCATACGCAGAAAATTTTGCAGAGAGAGGAATGCTTTTTATTTGTTTGATGTTAGTTGTGATCTCATCACCTTCAACGCCATCGCCACGAGTTGCTCCACGAGCTAAAAGATCATTTTCATAAATAAGAGAGATGCTTGCGCCATCGAATTTTGGTTCTACACAGTATTCAATTTTATTTTCGCCTGTTAACTCTCTCGCCTTTCTGTCAAAGTCAATTAAGTCATCAGTATTGTAAGAATTACTTAATGAAAGCATCGGTACTAAATGCTGAACTGTTGGAAAATCTTTTGTTAGACCTTTTGCAACCCTTTGTGTTGGAGAGTCAGCGGTGATGAGTTTGGGGCTTTCTACCTCAATTTTTTCCAGGGCTTTATAAAGCTGGTCATATTCAAAATCAGAAATGAGTGGATCATTTATTATATAATAACGGTATTCATGAAAACGCAAGGCATCGCGAAGTGATTCAAGATCTTTTGCACCAATATCCTTTTTCTTGATTAAGGAAATAGTATCTGCTTGTAACTTTTTCGTTTGGTCTTTGCTATACATTGCTGAAAGTTAAGACAGTAAAAATAATTTTTTGACTGAAGAAATTGGCCCAGAAAAAAGTAAGGAAGGTACATCGTGTGATTTGTACACAATTCCTATCTTTAATGTCCAAAACTTGCTAATGAAAAGATTATTTCTTCTGCTTTCTGTTTTCCTGTTTGCAAATTTTTGCCAATCACAACTACTAAGCTGGGCACCCGAATTTCCCAAAGACAATGATAATGTAACGATCACGGTTGATGCGACAAAAGGTAACCAGGCTTTATTAGGCTTTGCAGGAAATGTATATGTACACGTTGGTGTAATTACAAATGTAAGTACCGGTCCAAGTAATTGGCGTTATTCAAAATTTACTTGGGGCTCGACGGAAGCTCCGGCTTTGGCTACATCTGCTGGCACAAATAAATGGTCATATACTATTAATAATATCAGGACTTTTTTTGGAGTGCCTGCTGGTGAAACTATTTTACGGATCGCTATTCTCTTTCGGGCAGGAAGTTGTACTGATTGTCTTGCACAACGAAACGCCGACCAAAGTGATATGTATGTGCCGGTCTATGACAACAATCTTGCAGTTCGCATTAATGTTCCATTAATGCAACCATTGTACACTCCTATTCTTGAACCGATCAACAAAATGGTTGGAGATAATATAAACGTTACTGCAGTTGCAAGCGGATCTTCTGATATGAGATTGTTATTAAACGGAAATGTAATTCAAACCGCGAATAATGTTACCTCGATCAGCGCTAATCCAACATTAACTGTTACAGGCAATCAAACATTGGTTGCTGAAGCGGTAGTTGGCGCCGTTACAAAAACTGAAACAATAAATTTCTTTGTTGCCAATGGGCCAACAGTCGCGGCATTACCTGCGGGTGTAAGAGATGGAATTAATTATGAAACAGGAAATACTTCTGCTGTTTTGGTTTTATATGCACCGGGTAAAAATCGTGTGTCAGTTATTGGCTCTTTTCCCGGGGGAAGCTGGACTGAGCAAGCGTCAAATCAAATGAACAAAACGCCAGACAATAATACCTGGTGGCTACGGATCACGGGACTTACACCCGGAACGGAATACGCATTTCAATATTTGGTGGATGGACAATTAAAGATTGCTGACCCATATTCAGAAAAGGTTCTTGATCCTGTTAATGATGGTAGCATATCTGCAAGCACTTATCCTAATCCTATGCCTTACCCATCACAAACAACGGGTATGGTAAGTGTATTGCAAACAAGTGCCCCGGCTTATACCTGGAAGGTTCCAAATTTTTCAAGACCTGATAAAAGAGGCTTGATCATCTATGAATTATTGCTAAGAGATTTTTTACAGGCACATGATTGGAAAACATTAAAAGACACGTTGAGCTATTTTAAGAAATTGGGCATCAATGCAATTGAAATAATGCCTTTTAATGAATTTGGAGGAAACAACAGTTGGGGTTATAATCCCGATTTCTTTCTTGCACCTGATAAATATTATGGGACAAAAAATAGTTTGAAAGAATTTATCGACTCATGTCATTCAAAAGGAATAGCTGTGATAATGGATATTGCATTGAATCATGCAACAGGTCAATGTCCGCTGGCTGCATTGTATTGGAATAGCGCAACGAATCAACCAGCAGCAAATAATCCTTGGTTCAATGTAACGGCAACGCATCCATATAATGTGTTTAATGATTTTAACCATGAGAGTTTGACTACACGCTATTTCACCAGCCGTGTAGTGGAGCATTGGCTTACAGAATATAAACTGGATGGTTTCCGATGGGATCTTTCAAAAGGGTTTACTCAAAACACACAATGCGGCGGCAGCACTACCAATGAAGCCTGTATTGCTACTTACCATGCAGACCGTGTAGCTATTTGGAAAAGATATTATGATACTATGCAAGTAAAATCTCCAGGAAGTTATTGTATACTCGAACACTTTGCTGATAATACAGAAGAGATGGAACTTTCAAATTATGGTATGATGCTTTGGGGAAACAGTAGTTATAATTTTGAAGAAGCAGCAATGGGTTGGGTGCCCACATCAAATTTTGAATATGGAATTTTTAAAGTACGGAACTGGACACAACCGCACCTTGTTACTTATATGGAAAGTCATGACGAAGAAAGAATGATGTATAAAAATCTTCAATTTGGAAATGCTGCTGGTTCTTATAATACCAGGGATCTTGCCACGGCATTGAAGCGAACGGAAATGTGTGCTTCATTTTTTACTATGATACCCGGACCAAAAATGATCTGGGAATTTGGAGAGCTTGGGTATGATTACAGTATTAATTATTGTACTAATGGTACGGTAAATAATACTTGTCGTCTTGATCCTAAACCAATTCGATGGGATTATATGCAAAACATCAGCCGTCAAAGATTATATGATATTTATTCGGCGTTATTAAAACTTCGTTTCCATCCTTTATATAAAAACGGATTTTTGACTGACCGGGTAACACAAAATCTTAGTGGCGCATTCAAATGGTTACAGATAACAACAGATACATCGAATGTTTGTATAATCGGAAATTTTGATGTGAACGCAACAACAGGTACAGTTACGTTTCAAAACGCAGGTACATGGTATGATTATTTAAATGGGAATACATTTACTGCTACAGGCACTCCACAAAATATCACCCTGCAACCGGGAGAATTTCATCTTTATCTCAATCGTAATGTTACAAACGTTGTAACAACACCGGTTACTAATATCAATAATCAGCCACTAACTTTTAAGGTAAATGTTTACCCAAATCCATTAATTGAAAATGGTATTTTAGAAATTGAAAATGAGGAATTAGGAAATGCTTCTATGCAATTATATAATGGATCTGGACAAAAAGTGTTTGAAAGGTCTTTGGGAGTGCTGGCAAAAGGGTTGCATAAAATTTCACTTGATAAAAGCGAAAGAAAAAATTTTTCACCGGGAATTTATTTACTTCGCATTTCAGTAAAGAACAGTGTGCAAACGGAAAAGGTAATATTATACTAAATAGCTATTAACAATTATTATGGCTGCTGAATCATTTAAAAAGTTGAAGACCGCCGAAACTGAAAAGATCAGTCATATTGATTATTTCAAAATTGCTATATCGGTCGATTGCGTAATTTTTGGTTTTGAGAAAAAAGAACTAAGAGTATTGCTGATCAAATCCGATCTTGAAGAGTTTGCGGATAAATGGTCACTACTTGGTGATCTCGTAAAAGTGGATGAAGATCTTGACAGTGCACCGTATCGTGTGTTAAGACAAAGAACAGGATTAGATCATGTATTTCTTCAACAAGTAGGAAGCTTTGGAGCCATCAATCGTCACCCATCAGGTCGTGTTATCACTACTGCCTATTATTCTTTAATAAATATCCGCAATCATAAATTAGAAATTACAGATAACGAAGTACACTGGCATTCGCTAAAAGAACTTAAAGACCTCGCCTTCGATCATAAACAAATTATCGTATCCTGTTTGGAAAGACTCCGGGTACAGATCATGGATGAGCCTGTTATTTTTAATTTGCTACCGGAGAAATTTTCATTGAGAGAATTGCAGGATCTCTACCAGGCTATTTTAGGAATAAAACTGGACAGGAGAAATTTCAGGAAAAAAATTGCTTTAAAAAACTGGTTAGATGATCTAGATGAAATGGAAGATGATGTGCCACACCGCCCCGGTAAGCTATATAAATTAAAAACCGGCTTGAAGAATAAACAAACTTGATGAAGTTGCAGAAAAAGCTAAATAGAAACACCGGATCACTCTTGCAGGTTGAAGTACTTCCCGAATAAATATTTCTTAATCATTCTCATTCGTTTAAAACAAAGTTTTACCCAAACCTAGCCGCTAGTTTACTTTTTCCTATTCCCGGTTATATATTTATAGCTAAAGCAGAAAAAGTTTTTCACACTTGCAGTTTAAGAATTAGCATTCCTTTTTTTGGAGCAGCGATTAAAAGATAAAATAGCTCTTAATATTTTCCAAGCATTTTGGCCGTGATTGTTAGATAAGTTGCATTGTAATCTGTTGATTGGTTAAAGATTAAATAAAAAAAGTTGCATAAAATATTGTTGATTTCATAAATGTGTCTAACTTACACACCAAATAGTATTTTTTTCACTCACGATAACTACTAATGCTTATGTCATGCGAAAATCTGCTTAAATCAGCAGCTGTTATTATCCTGCTATGTGTATCGCAGTTAGTAATAGCTCAGGAAAGAGTTATATCCGGGAGGGTAACTGACTCTAAAGATACATCGGGTGTCCCAGGTGTTACTATAACAGCAAAGGGAACGAAAACCGGAACTGCCACAAAAACTGATGGCACGTTTACACTTACTGTAGGTTCAAATGTTACAACACTTGTTATCAGTTCTGTTGGTTATGCCACACAGGAAGTTTCTATTGGAGGACAGACCTCGATAGAAGTTTCATTGATTTCAACAGGTAGCAATCTGAATGAAGTAGTAGTGACCGGTTATGGAACTGCACGAAGAAAGGACCTCACTGGTGCCACAGCCACTCTTAGAGAGAAAGATTTTAATAAAGGAACTTATACTTCCCCTGATCAATTAATTCAGGGTAAAGCTGCCGGTGTTATGGTACTTAATAACACAGGCCAACCAGGAGGTTCAACCACAGTCAGGATCAGGGGTAGTTCTTCTATCCGGTCTGGCAATCAGCCTTTATTTGTTGTTGACGGAGTTCCACTGTCTGGCGGTTCTGCCCGACCCGCTGGGAATGGAGGCGATTTTGGAAATGATGGAGGCAATCCTCTCAACTTCATCAATCCTAACGATATTGCCAGTATGGAAATATTAAAAGATGCATCTGCTACTGCTATTTATGGTTCAAGAGGTGCAAATGGGGTAATTTTAATTACTACTAAAAAAGGCAAATCTGGTGCTCCTACAGTAGATGTAAGTGCTTCCGTAGGTGCTTCCAACGTTTTAAAAAAATTAGAAGTTTTAGATGCTGGTGAATACAGGAAGGCTTTAAGTGATTACGCAATTACCGGTGGTGATTTCGGGGCAGACGTCGATGCATTTGATGCCATTTCTCGTACGGCGATAACACAAAACTATAATGTGGCAGTTGGAGGCGGAACTGAAAATGCGCGGTATCGCATTTCTGCGGGTTATCTTAATCAGGAAGGCGTAATAGAAGAATCCAGGCTAAATAAGATCTCGACCAACATAACGACCAGTTTCAAATTTTTAGAAAGTAAAAAATTAGGGCTTGAAATGAATTTGCTTGTTACACAAGCCAATGAGAAAATAGCACCTATTTCAGCTTTTGTTGGATTTACTGGTAATCTAATATCCCAGGCACTTCAATGGAATCCAACACATGCTTTAGTTAAACCTGGTACAGACTCAGCATGGATAGATCCGGCAGTAGGTGCTACTACTATTAACCCTCTTGCACAGCTGAGATATTATGATGACAAGGCAAAGGTTAATACTGTTATTGCAACCATATCTCCCTCTTACAAAATAACCAATGATCTGGAATATAAATTTTCATACAGTATTAATCGCCAGGTGGGAGTTAGGAGAGGAGAGGTGAACAGGCTCTTAAATGTTGCCGGTATCGAAGGCAGGGGTGCCGCATTCATAACAAACCAGGAACAAACAAACACACAGCTCACAAATACTTTAAACTTCAACAAACAACTGAGTACGAAGTTCAATTTAAATGCTGTTGCCGGTCATGAATGGTTGACTTTTGACTCAAGAGGAAACGGAACAAGAGCCCTGGATTTTGCAAATGTTGGATTACGTTATTATGACATCATGCAATATTCTACCCAAGCCAGCAGGGAGACTTTTTCTTTTGCTAATCCTACAACCGAATTACAATCTTTCTTTGCCCGGGCTATTGTAAATTATAACGATAGGTTTTTGGTAACGGGAACAATCAGGGCGGATGGTTCTACCAGGTTTGGTGAGAATAATAAGTATGGTTATTTCCCTTCTGTAGGAGTTGCATGGAATATATCACGTGAAGATTTTTTGACAAATAATAATATCGTAAGCAATTTGAAATTTCGCCTGGGATGGGGACAAACCGGTAACCAGGAATTTCCTTCAGGCGCTTCTTTAGACAGGTTTGTAGTTAGGCCAGGAGGCGGAGGGTTTGTCCAGTCTAATTATGGTAACCCTGACTTAAAATGGGAAACATCAACAACGACAAATGTGGGAATTGATTTCAGCCTTTTTAAAGATAGGCTTAGCGGGTCCATTGATTATTTTAATAAAAAAACTACCGATGTATTGTTTGAACAGACTATTGCACAACCCGCACCCAGTGGAAGGATTTGGGTTAATTTAGATGGCTATGTTCTAAATAAAGGCATTGAAATAATGTTAACGGCTAATTTGATGAGAAGTCAGGATATTGATTGGAATCTCGGTACAAATATTTCATTCCTGGATAATATCGTAGAAGGGTTAAGTGGTTTTTATGAAACAGGTGCGCTTAGAGGGCAAGGTTTTTCTAATGTAACAGCTCAAAGAGTAGTAGCCGGGCAGCCATTAAATGTTTGGTATCTAAGGCAGTTTGAAGGAATTGATAAATCGACTGGCCAAAGTGTCTATACGGATGCAGGAAATTCACTCTTTTACTCTGACAGCCCTAATCCTGATATGCTTTTAGGCGTATCAACAGATTTTACTTATAAAAAGTTTACGGCAACCATTAATATGAGTGGTACGTTTGGTCATTATATATTCAATAACACGGCAGCTTCGGTATTAGGGATAGGTAATTTAGGAACCAGGAATATAGCGAAAGACCTGATTGGCGGTGAAGTTAAAGAAGCTCTTTCCAATGCTCCTGCTCCATCTACCCGTAACCTGGAAAAAGGGAATTATCTTAAAATGACCAATGCTACTATTGCCTACAGGGTAGGTAATGTGGGAAAAAACCTAAGGAACCTGAATATTTCACTTACTGGTCAAAATTTGTTTGTTATTACTAACTACAAAGGGTTTGATCCGGAAGTTAATACAGATGGAGGCGTGGGTGGTATACCTTCGCTTGGTATTGAGTATATACCATATCCTTCTGCCAGATTTATTTCTTTAGGAATTACTTTTTCATTATAGTTTAAAACGTTTTTATATGAAACATAATAAAATTTTATTGAGTTTCTTTGTAGTTGCACTAGTCGTCATTTCCTGTACGAAACTGGACGAAAGATTTAGGAGTGAACTGGCGGCAGGCAACACAGGTAGTATTACCCCAGGTGAATTACTCGTAAGCGCATATTCATCAATGCAAGGTACGTTTCAGGGAAATGGTAATCTGATTTCTTCAGCGCAGGTTACTACGGATGAAACAATTGTGCCTACCCGTGCAGGCGACTGGGATGATAATGGGGCGTGGAGATCTTTGTTTCTTCATTCCTGGAATGCGGATCATAGTTTTTTAAGTGGTGCTTATAGTGCTTTATTGGGAGCACAGTTCGCGGCTTCCAATGTATTGCAGTTTAGTCCTTCCGCTCAACAAGCTGCAGAAGCCAGGTATATCAGGGCGCTATCTATATTTTGGGTATTAGATGGTTGGGACCAGGTACCTTATAGAGAAAACCTGGTTGATTATAAAATAGTTCCAAAAACCCTCAAGGGAACAGAGGCTACGGATTTTATTATAAGCGAATTAACTGCCATCATGGGGGCACTTCCCGATGGTTCGCCAACAACTGCAACTGTGGCAAATAAAGATGCCGCACGGGCTTTGCTGATGAAGGTATATCTAAACAAAGGGGTATATGCAAACAGAACTACACCCACTTTTGCTGCTGCGGATATGACCCAGGTAATTACTCTGGCTGACCAAATAATTAATAGTACTAAATATGCTTTAAATGATAATTTCTTCGATGCCTTTGCTCCAGACAATGATGTCAAATCAAAGGAAAGCATCTTCACTTTTTTAAATACCGGCACTTCCGCAAGAGGGACTGATGCAATGCGCGGATTTCAATATATGGTAAATCATTACAACATGAACCCGGGTGGATGGAACGGTTGGTCAACACTTTCTAATTTTTATGATAAGTTTACAGACGTAACCGATAAGAGAAGAGGAGGTTATTATAACTATCCTGGCGCACTTCCAAACCCCGGCCTAAGACAAAACGCTGGGTTTCTTGTAGGGCAACAATATGATCTAACTTCAGGTGCAGCTTTGAATGCCAGAAACCCTGCTTCTGCCCCACTGGCTTTTACCCCTGCAGTGAAAATAAGGGAAACTGACCCAAATACTTTGGAAATGGCAGGAATAAGAGTCGTTAAATATGTTTTTGACTACGGAACTAGTGGAGATTTTAAAAAGAATGATTATGTTATGTTCAGATATGCTGATGTTTTACTAATGAAAGCAGAGGCAATGTTAAGATCAAACAATGCTGCTGGTGCTTTAACTATTGTAAATTCCATACGTACAAAACGAGGTGCAACAGCGTTAGCTTCTGTTGATTTAAATGCCCTGCTTGATGAAAGAGGAAGAGAAATGTATTGGGAGAGTTGGAGAAGACAAGACCTGATACGGTTTGGAAAATATTTATTGGCCTGGCAGGAAAAGCCTGCTGATGCTGGTACTAAGAATCTTTTGTTCCCTATCCCCAGCAGCCAGTTGGCGGTTAATCCGAATCTTACACAAAACCCCGGCTATAATTAATATATTGAAATATATAAGTAGTTCTCAAAAAGGCCATTTGAAAAGATGGCCTTTTTAGTTTTCAGTTATACTGTTAGCTTGCAGAACATGTTGTCATAAGTATGAAAAGATGTATTGTTATTTTTTGTTTTTTAATTGCGGCAACTAATTTTTTTTCTTGTAAAGAAGAGAAAAAACAACCAACTCTTTTTACCCTTGAAGAAACCACGGGCATCAATTTTATTAATAGAGTTGAAAACACCAAGGACTTCAATATTTTCACCTACCGGAATTTTTATAATGGTGGTGGGGTAGCCATCGGGGATATCAATAACGACAGTTTACCAGATGTGTTTATGACTTCCAATATGGAGGGGAATAAACTTTATTTGAACAAAGGAAATTTTAAGTTTGAAGATGTTTCAATAAAAGCAGGGATCGAAGAAAAAGGAAAATGGAATACAGGCGTGGTGATGGCTGATATTAATGCTGATGGCTGGCTTGATATATATGTTTGCAATGCGGGGATTGATAAATGGAAGAGCCAGGATGGCAATAAGCTTTTTATTAATAATCATGACCTGACATTTACAGAAAAAGCAAAAGAATACGGATTGGATGAAAAGGGTTACACTACACATGCCGCTTTTTTTGATTATGATCTTGATGGTGACCTGGATTGTTATATTCTGAATAATAGCTTCATCCCGGTAAATACACTGAATTATGAAAGCAAAAGAGAGCTTCGTGCAGAAGATTGGCCTGTAGAAGATTTTGTAAAAGGCGGCGGTGATAAATTATTGAGAAATGATGGCGGACACTTCAAAGATGTAAGTAATGAAGCAAATATTTATGGAAGTTTGATCGGGTTTGGTCTTGGCGTAACAGTGGGGGATGTAAACGGTGATCATTATCTTGATCTGTATATCTCAAACGATTTTTTTGAAAGGGATTATTTATATATCAATCAGCAAAACGGAACATTTAAGGAAGAACTGCCACAATGGATAGAGCATACAAGCCTTGCTTCTATGGGCGCCGACCTTGCTGATATAAACAATGATGGCTATCCTGATATTTTTACAACAGATATGCTACCGGCTGATGACTATCGTTTAAAAACAACTTCCTCATTTGATGGGTATGATATTTATCACAAAAAGGATCTACAGGGATTCTATCACCAGTTTCAGCAGAATGCTTTACAGGTAAATAATGGCAATGGAAAATTCCTGGAAACATCCTACTTCAGCGGAGTTGCAGCCAGCGATTGGAGTTGGGGGGCCTTGATGTTTGACGCTGATAATGATGGGATGAATGATATCTACGTTTGTAATGGTATTTATAAAGATCTGATCGATCAGGATTTTATTGACTTTTTTGCC